>ERZ887942.650-NODE-650-length-26852-cov-13.157368_pt1 | contig 26852 bp, 18 predicted proteins | sample MGYA00521099_ERZ887942 | MGnify/ENA primary metagenome ERZ887942 (study PRJEB32303, sample SAMEA104408605) | aquatic metagenome | biome: Brackish water; feature: Pelagic; material: water | place: Baltic Sea | collected 2014-06-07T06:48:00 | depth 16,251 m ...
TAAAATCAAGAAGCTTATTCTGAATCTCTTCAAGATCTAAATAGGCATACTTCTCCTTTTGTCGGATGTTGTTGAGTTGAATGCCCGGATGCTGTTCGAGGTCGTAATAGGTACACAGACCATTTTCGTCCAGCAGCTGGTAAACAAGAAGGCAGCCATCGCAACAGAAATTAAGATCCTCCAGCTTGGGGTGCTTCTCTTCGCAGCTTTCGCCGCAGTGATGACAATGGATTAATTCAGACATGAATGCGCAAATGTGCCTCTCGCTAGAACACTAATTTATGATTTCGGTCACAAAAAAGGCCCCCTGACAGTGTCAAGAGGCCTCAATTGATGTTGTGTAAAACGATCTTCTTACTCGACGATCAGTTTTGTGACTTTAGACCCGTTGTTCTCTGTGCTTACATTCAAGAAGTAAACACCAGAAGGCAAACCATCGCGATCTAAACGGAAAAGGAAGTTGCTCGCTGGGTTTACCGAGCGCACCATCTTTCCTGTAAGATCAAACAACTGAATGTTGATGCTCTCATCTGCATTTTCGAACTCGATGGTAGTGAATTCATTGAATGGGTTTGGATAAACTGTGAACCAGCTTCCATCGTTCAATTTTTCCTGCAAGCCAACTGTTGAAGCATCACATGTATTCCAAACAAAAGCCGGAAGAACAGTGTCGGTCAACAATCCGTTGAGGTCCATAAATCGGTTGAAACCACCTACAGCATTTGCGATGCCGCAACCACCTACTGTGAAGTCAGTTGTTTCAGCGTCGAGATCTCCACGGTCGCCATTGAAGTACAAGTACTCATAAGCACCTGGAACAATGCTGGAAGTGTATTCATATACACCATTGCCTAAGCTTGTCATTTCAGCTGTGTCTTTCACCCAAGCTGGATTTTGCCAGTCGCCGGCTACATAAAGACCAGAACCCGCAGGAGTTACTCCTGCAGTAACTAGGTCTACTCGGAAGGTTACATCAACTGCTGGCAGAATGGCTGGACAAGTAGGAGTACACTCACCAAAGCAGAAGGTTAGTGTATCGTAAAGAATGTCGGAGAAAGCGTCCCCATTGCTCATGGCAGTATAACCACGGTTTCCGTTATCACGGCATGCGGGTGGAATGCCTTCTTCAAATCCCCATGAAGAACCATTTACAAACTTGTATGCATAGCTTCCTTCAGGTAGAGGAATGGTGATTTCGTAGATTCCATCTCCATCTGAATCATCAAGAACCGTTTGTCCTGGACTCCAATCGCTGTTTCCAGCATAAGATTGAATTGTTCCGGCTACAGACACAGTATCGTCTGCAGTTTCATTTGCCATATTGACTCTAAAAGTCACATGTACCGTATCGGTTGGAGGGCAGTTGTTGAAAGCTGCAAGGAAAGATTCTGTCAATCCTGAATCGGAGATGGTATCTCCATTTCCTGTTAGAATCATCTCACGGTTTCCACCAGAAGTACAAGATGAAGGAATTGCACTCTCATCTTTTCCCCATGCATCACCATTCACAAATTTGAAAGGCCATGTACCTTGCCAAATAGTAATTGTCGCTTCGTAAACATCGTCGTTATCGGCGTCGGTCATCGAGATTCCTGCTGGATCCCAGTTGGGAAGTCCTGCAGCGCCAAACCCACCTACAAGGTGAACTCCGGCAGCGTCAACAGTTTCCATAGACATATCCACCATAAAGGTTACATCGAAAGTGTCGACGTTGGTAGGACAAGGAATACACATTCCGAAACACACATCTGGAGTGGTGGCATTTGCCGTTCCAGTAATGAGCTGACGGTTGTTGTTCACCGAACATGCACCTGGCACGCTTTCATCGCTGCCCCATGCATTCCCGTTCACGAATTTGTATTCAAACGTATCGTTCTGAGGAAGGGTAACTGTAAGCTCATAGATTCCGTCGCTGTTACCATCGGTTAAAGCCGAAGTGGCCGGGTCCCAATCACCTGGGAAACCCGCTGCTGCCTGGAAACCTCCGGCAACATGCACTCCATTGGAGCCCACGGTTTGGTCGTTCATATTTACCTGAAAGGTGATGTCCACTGTTTGGGCACTTAAAAAGCCCGCGGTCAACACCGATAGGATTGTCAAATAAAGATTTTTCATTGCGCTGTAATTTAGATTTATCAAACTAATTGTATAATGTACACCTTCCAAATATAGAAATATTAATATTTGTCGAAATACACTTAATCTCTTGCTTAATGTGCAAAGGTATAGGTGGTTAAACGCTCAACTATGACATTTGTCAAGACCCTGCTTTTAGGCCTCATTATTCTCCCATTCAATCTCCTTTCACAAACGGGAAACATTGAACGCGTAGACCCTCCATTTTGGTGGGAGAATATGAAAACCGAAAACTTGCAATTGCTTGTAAAGGGTGATGGCATTGCCAATGCTAAGGTGAGCTTCCCAGAAGGTTTTGAGGCTGACTACAAGGCAAGCGAATCCACCGACTATCTCGTCATAGACTTGAAAAACAAGCCAAAGGCCGGAACTTATAAGCTCGTTTTCGAATTGGATGGCAAAACGAAAAAAGTCAATTATCAAATCAAAGAACGAAATGGCTACCGACCTGCTGGTTATGATCAAAACGATGTGATGTACCTCTTGATGCCCGACCGTTTTGCCAATGGAAATCCTTCGAATGATTCACACAAGTCCACCAAAGAAACTGTTGCGAGAGTAAAGCCTGGAGGTCGTCACGGAGGTGATTTTACAGGAATCATTAGCAAGCTCGATTACTTGAAAGAATTGGGTGTGAATGTCATTTGGTTGAATCCTTTCATCGTCAATGACATGGACAGTTTTTCGTATCACGGTTATGCCATGACAGATCATTACCTCTCCGATCCGCGCATTGGAACAAATGAAGAATTTGTAAAACTCTGCGATGAAGCGCACAAGCGCGACATGAAAATTGTGATTGATGTTGTACTCAATCACTTTGGACTTTACCATTACACGGTTCAAAATGAACCTTACAAGAATTGGGTTCACAACTACGACACCTTTACGGTTTCAAACTTTAGGGCCTCAACCCTCATCGATTTGCACGCAGCTGAAATCGATCGACAGAAAATGCTTGATGGATGGTTTGCGCCCATCATGCCCGACGTGGACCACAACAATCCTGTGCTCTTGAAGTACCTAAATCAAAATACGGCTTGGTGGATAGAATATGCTGGTGTTGATGGAATCCGATTGGACACACAACCATTCGCCGAGCCCAAGGCTGTGAAAGCATGGAACGACTACCTAAAAAAAGAATATCCTGAATTGAAAATAGTTGGAGAAGCTTGGTTACAAACGCTTCCATTGTCTGCCTATTTCCTCAAAGGAGCTGGAGCCAAAAACACCGATTTCTACGATTCTGGAATCGATTACGTGACCGATTTCCCGACGCAATATGCCCTTCGAGATGCCTTCACTCAAAACAACTCATGGACGGAAGGAATCTCCAAAATCTACTACACGATTGCTCAAGATTATCTGTGGGCAAACGCCAGCGATCGATTGACATTCGTTGACAATCACGATTTGGATCGATATTATACTGCCATTGGAGAAGACCCGAATAAATTCAAGCAAGGACTTGCCACACTCTTCTGTCTGCATGGAATTCCCATGATTTACTACGGTACCGAAATCGCCATGAAGGGACTTAAAACCAAAGGCGATGGCTATTTGAGAGAAGATTTTCCTGGCGGTTGGCCCGGTGATGAAAGAGATGCTTTCACCGCGGAAGGCCGAACAGATTTTGAAAACGAAATCTTTGATTTTGTCCAAAAACTCATTCAATACAGAAGGTCTTCCGAGCCCTTGAAAAAAGGCAAAACGAAACACTTTATACCCGATCGCGGAACCTACACTTTATTCAGAATGACTGATCAGCAGAAGGTAATGCTCGTGTTGAACAACAACAGCACGGAAAAAACAGTCCAAATGGAACGCTTTGCGGAATGTTTGAAAAACAAAACTGCTGGCAAAGACATATTTTCTGGTGAAACGATTTCAACGAGTGGAGCTTTGACCATTCCAGCGCAAGGATTTCGCATCATCGAATTTTAGTCTGGCTAAGTCTCCGATTCCTGGACCAAAACATCGTCCTTATCTTCCACCCTTAAGGACAAAAGTGCCGCTACAAGCATAGAAACTCCTCCCACCACCAATGCATAGATGGCCATTCCGCCAAAGAATTTTGAGATGATGAATCCGAGCAATGCCGCGGCCACTAGTTGTGGGATGACGATGAAAAAATTGAAAACTCCCATATAGTAACCCATTTTCGATGAAGGCAGTGCTCCCGCCAACATCGCGTAGGGAACCGACAAGATGCTCGCCCAGGCAATTCCCACTCCAACCATGCTCAAGTAGATCCAGCTTGGGTCCTCAATGAAATAGACGGAACCTAAGCCAATGCCTCCCAAGCTTAAGCAAAGGGCGTGCGTCGTTTTTCTTCCAATCCGGTCGGCAACAGGCGGTATGAGAAAGGCGACCAAAGCTGCAACCCCATTGTACAATCCAAACCAAATTCCAACCATATCAGCTCCATCATTGTAGGCTTGAGAAGAGGTGTCGGTGGCTCCGTAAATGTGACTGGTTACAGCCGCTGTGGTGTAGATCCACATCGAAAAAAGCGCAAACCAAGAAAAGAACTGCACCAAGGAAAGCTGCTTCATCGTCTTGGGCATAAACTGAAAGTCGTTCACGATGGTTGTGAAAGCACCGATCTTATACTGCATTTGCAGAATACCTGAAACCAGGGCGAGTAAACCGGCAATCACAATTCCAACTGAGAATATGTAGAGCTCTTTCTGCAAATTCTGGCTAAGCAGCCAAAGACTCAAGGCAAATCCTATGGCAGCAATGACCAAGCCTCTACGCATTTGCTTTTTACCAATTGAGCGATGCTCCTTGGCACCCAAACTATGGTGACACTCTTCTTCTTCGTTCTCGTTGAAGGACTCCAACTCCTCTGGGGAGTATTCTTTTGAGCGCAAAACGGTCCACAAAACCGCTAAAAAGAAGATGATGCCCCCTATGTAAAACGACCAATAAATATTGTCGGGAATACTTTCCCCCTCGACCTGAAGATTGCTGAATCCGAACCAATTGGAGAGCATCCATGGTAGGGCAGAACCAACCACAGCCCCTACTCCAATGAAGAACGACTGCATTGCAAAGCCCCGTGTTCTTTGCGAGGAAGGCAGGTTGTCCCCAACAAATGCTCGGAAGGGCTCCATGGTAATGTTGATGGACGCGTCCATGATCCACAGCATACCAGCAGCAATCCAAAGCGTTGGCGAATTCGGCATTATGAAGAGCGCGGCGGATGCGAAGATGGCTCCTAGAAGAAAAAACGGTCTTCTCCTTCCCCATTTTGGGGACCAGGTCTTGTCGCTTAAATATCCTACGATGGGTTGAATTATCAGTCCGGTCGCTGGGGCGGCAACCCATAAGATTGGAATGTCGTCGATGTCGGCACCAAGGCTCTGAAAAATCCGACTTACGTTGGCGTTTTGCAGGGCAAATCCAAATTGGATTCCTAAAAACCCAAAAGACATATTCCAAATTTGCCAAAAGTTAAGTCTGGGTTTTTCCATGTCTAACAATTGAATAGTACCACATATTCATAAGACTTCAGTTCTATACTTGAAGTTTCATTGTATTCCAACGGACCATCATTTTCATTAAAAAGTCGGACGAACTTCCCCGAAGGTAGACCTTGTTCAAGGCCTATAACTTTAGATTCAGCCGAGAAATTTCCAATGAAATGAAGTACGCCATTCTCGTTTTCCCTTTTGAAGCTCAAGACTCCCTCTTGGGCTTTTATGTTTACCATCGGGGCTCCAACACTTCCATTGTAGAGCATCGAAAGACCGTGTTTCGCATCAATCCAGTCCGAATAAAAAACTCTCATCTCCGAATCACTCCAGACGATGGTGTCTTTTTCAAAAAACGAAAGTCGCTTGTTCAATCCAGTTTCTTGACCCGAATAGATTAAAGGAAAGCTGTTGGGCAGAGTGAAACACAATGCAGTCATAATCTTGTGGTAGTCTCCCATCCGCTCCTGGGTGGTTCCGTTCCACGAATTTTCATCGTGATTGGAAGTGAACATCATGCGAAAGGCTTCTTTGGGAAAGCGTTCTTGATCTCTTTTGATTGAAAGCACCAAACTATCTAGAGGCATTTTTTCTTGGGCAACTTGATTCATAAAATGGTGAATCGCCCATCCGTAGCTCGCGTCAAAAGCAGCATTGTGATGCTCAGGCTCTTCTGCTTCAGCCAACATGAACACATCTTCATTTACTGTACTGAGCTCCTTCCGAGCTTCTTCCCAAAAATCTGTAGGAACTAAAAAGGCCACATCGCAGCGATATCCATCAACCCCAAAATCAGTCATCCAATATTTTAGACTTGAAATCATTTCCTGACGCATCTCTTTGGAGTCGTAATTAAGATCGACCACATCGGTCCAGTCCCATGGCGAAATCATTTTCCCCGTTGAATCTTTTGTGTACCAGTCGGGGTGATTTTCAACCCATGGGTTGTCCCAAGCGCTGTGATTTGCAACCCAATCCAAAATCACCTTCATACCTTGGGCGTGAGCTGCATCGACCAGAGCTTTAAAATCTTCTTCCGTCCCAAACTCAGGGTTTACTCCTTTGTAATCTTGAATCGAATAGTAACTGCCCAAACCTCCCTTTCGGTTTTTGACCCCAATGGGGTGGATTGGCATCAACCAAAGCACGTCGACACCCAATTCTTTGAGGCGTGGAAGATGTTCCTGAAATGCCTTAAACGTTCCCTCCTCTGTGTACTGACGTATGTTCACCTCGTAGATGACGGCAGAATCTTTCCAACTGAACTTGTTTTCACTGGACTCTGGCGCAAGAGTCTCGTTCGTAGCTTCACTTCCACTCTGACATCCAATAAAAAGGCCGAGTGCTATTAGGAGTAGTAGGTTTTTCATCAGGGCTCAAATTTTAAAAATTCCACTTTCATCGGGTCCAGAATTAGACTCCTTTTTCCATCCTCTTCAAGAACTTCGCTTCCAAACAAAGTCTTTAGCTTTTTACTTGACTTCAAATCAATTTTCTTGCTTACCGTCGACTTATTGAACGCCACCCATTCTTCTTCATTGAGGTAGGTTCGACGAATGAGCATAAGGTCTTTGTCGAGTCGTTCAAGTTCTGTACTTCCATAAATAAGTGCCAAGCTCTTCCTTCGATTCTGAATCATTTGGGTCACTCGATTCCTCAAATTCAACTGCAATGAATCCAATCCCTCTTCTTTAAACATTCTTCGATTGTCGGGATCATTGCCTCCGGGGGAGCCGTATTCATCTCCGTAATAAACCACAGGAATGCCTGGAATTGAAAGGTTGAAGGCGTGCAACATGGCTAGCCTTTCGTACGATTCCGGCGTGCTGTTTCCAATTTCTCTTGTCCAGCCAGCGTATTTGGCGTCTTCGTCAAACCTCAACTCTCCAGAAGCGTAGCTAATGAAGCGGGCCCGATCTTGGTTTCCCGTTATGTAAGCCATCAGAGAATGGTGTCCGTAGTACTTTAAGCTCTCTTCCAAGGAGCTCAATAAGCGAGAAAAATCTACATCATTTTGGGCCAAACATGCCACCGCGTCGTCGTACACATTGAAATCGAACTGCGCATCGAGCATGCCCGGTGAGACGTAACTCGAGATGAGCTCTCTACTTCCATAAGTCTCCCCAACTTGATAAAAATGCTGACGATCCTTTGCGAGATTTTTTCGCGTTTTCTGTGTAAGCGTTCGCCAAAAAATTTCGGGGATGTGCTTTGTCGCATCGTGGCGAAAGCCGTCGATGTCGGAATTCTCAATCCAATAAAGAGCACTGTCGGTCATGGCTTGACAAACCTCTTCACGCCCCAAATCGAGCGTTGGAAGAAAGACGTCGAACCAAGTGGTAAGCCGGTGATCGTCCCAACGTTCTGTGTTGAGACTTCCGTCGGGAAGATGAAGTTCGGTCTTCCAATCGGGGTGCTGTTGGAACACAGGGTGCTCTTCATGTACGTGGTTTGCAACGTAGTCGAGAATCACATTTAAATTCTGTTCATGGGCCCGATCTACAAGATTATCAAGCTCTTGCTTCGTACCGAATCGTTTCTCTACATTTCGCGTTGAAATGGGCCAGTACCCATGATAGGCTGAGAATGTGGTCGCTGGGTTGGGGTATTTTCCATAGGCGCCCATAGGGTTTTGGGTGATGGGTGAAAGCCAGATGGAACCAATGCCTAAGTTTTCAAAATAACCTTCTTCCATCTTCTGTTGAATGCCCTGAATGTCGCCACCATAAAATTGTGCTTTGGGAAGGATGCTCGCATCAGGAGTTGGAATGTCGTTGCTCGAGTCGGAATTTACAAAACGATCCACCATCATGAAGTAGAGCACCGTAGATCGCCAGTCGGTGCGATTCAACTGCTCGGCACTGCTAACCAATTCTCCATTTTGAAGAGGGAAGAATAGGTCCGCCGCGCTTCCCTTCTCAGAATAAGGCCAAATGCGAAGTTGACTTCTACCTTCAGCAGCCAGCGGAAGATTTAGCTTCCAATTCGTTTCCGACAGCTGACTCAAAGCGGTTCCAGCGTCGGTGTTGTTGTGCAAGACAATGAACTTCGTTCCTTTCGGGGCTTCGATGAGAAGTTCCCCTTCTTTGTTCATGCTCGTCCTTGTCTTGAATGGAATGGACTCCGATTTCACCTCCAAAAGAGAATTGAAACCTCCTAGACCATTCGGCATTTTAAGGTGATTTCTAGGATCAAGGGTTTCCTTTCCATCCACCACAAATTGGTATTGGTACTTGCCAGGAAGAACCTCAAATTCAGCTCGCCATTCTTCCTCCTTCAATTCGAGATTGCCAAGATTAACGTTCCATTGATTGAACTCTCCTTTTACTTGAACCGAATTTGGGCTTGGTTCAGAATTGGGAAAACTCATAGGAATGAGCTTCTTATTGTATGCCTTAAGCGGTATTCCGAAAGCTTGTCCGTGCGTCCAAATTCGAACAAGCCCCATGTTCTCCTTAAGGCTTCCCTTCAGGCGGATGCTGTCACCAAGTCGAATGATTTCAATCGGGGCCGTGATGGAATCTATTTCTTTCGCACGGAAGGTATAATCGGAAAGAAGTAGGTAGGTGCTTTCGCGTTCCAGTTGAACAGGAAGGCTGATCCCATGAAAGAGTTGCTCATGAATTGCAGTCGCTTCGACCTCCGTCACTTTCTCTGTGCAAGAGAAAAGCGAAAAGGATAGAACAGCGAATGCGATGTGTTTCATGAACGATAGTCCTTTAGAACCTCCGACTCCCCAGGCACCTCAACGAGCTCATCGTAGAGACTGATTGAGACGGCCTCCTTGGATTGGTTTTGCAGACGAACCGTTTTCCGATCAATATCTATGTGCAAAGGATTCTCCTTTACTAAGACATTGAACGCTATGCCCTCCCAACTGTCGGGTAGATGCGGAGAAATAGCCAGACCACCGTTTTCTATTTTAGCTCCACCGAATCCTTCCACTACCGAGAGCCAGGCACCTGCCATGGCAGTGATGTGCAATCCGTCGCGGGTATCGTTGTTGTAATTGTCGAGATCTAAGCGAGAAGTTCGCAAATAGAGTTCATAGGCTGTGTCGTATAGTCCTAGGTCGGAGGCAAGAATCGAGTGGATGCAAGGGCTGAGGCTCGACTCATGAACGGTCATCGGCTCATAAAAAGTGAAGTTCTCAAGCAATTCTTCTTGCGAATAGTTGCCTCTAAAGAAGTAGAAAGATTGCAATACGTCTCCCTGCTTAATGAAGCACGATCGGAGAATTCGATCCCAAGACCAGTGCTCATGAATCGGACGTTCGGCTGCAGGAATGTCGTCTGCTGGCATCAACTCCTTGTCCATAAAGCCATCTTGTTGAAGCTTCAACAAGCCCGCTTCTGGCAAGTACAAATTTTCCGCTTTGTTGCTCCAATCATCCAACTCCGTCTCCGTAAGTCCTAGTTTTTCTTTGATTTTATCCGCTTGCGCATCCGGCAATTCAGCCAGAGATTCCAGCGTATATTCCCACGTCCAACGAGCCATATTGCTTGTGTGCCAGTTGTTGTTGACGTTGTTCTCGTATTCGTTCGGGCCGGTGACACCGAGCATCACATACTGTTCTCGCGACTCTGAATAATTGACCCGTTGCGCCCAAAAGCGTGCAATTCCAGTAAGGACTTCAAGTCCTTCATTTTCCAGATAGCTGCGATCGCCCGTGTGTTTTGTGTAGTTGTAAATGGCATGCGCAATGGCTCCATTTCTATGAATTTCTTCGAAGGTAATTTCCCACTCATTGTGGCATTCTTCGCCGTTCATTGTGACCATTGGGAAGAGGGCAGCGCCATTTTTGAATCCCAATTTTTCTCCATTTTCGATGGCTTTTCCCAATTGCTTGTGGCGATACACTAAAAGTTGACGAGCAACTTCTTTAGGCGCTGTATAAAGAAAGAATGGGATGCAGTAAGCCTCCGTGTCCCAATAAGTACTTCCTCCATATTTCTCTCCTGTAAAGCCTTTCGGGCCAATGTTCAGATGAGAGTATTCGCCCGTATAAGTTTGGAACAACTGAAAAATTGAAAAGCGCAAGGCTTGCAAAGCCTCGTCGTCTCCTTTGATGTTCACATCAGCGAAGGACCAGCGTTTTTCCCATGCCGAGGCATGACTTGTTCGCAAATTTTGGTAGCCTGTTTCGGCAGCTTCTCGCACCGAACTTTTGCTGTTCGGCTCTAGTTCAGCGCGTTTTTCTTCAATGCTGTGATGGATGCTGACGTATTTAATGAGTTCTAATTCTTCCCCAGCCTTCAAGGCTAAGCTCCCGTCAAGTGCGATGAAGTTCAAACGCTCCGTCAAGTCAAAAGTCACCTCTTTGTTGACTTCGGTGATTGAGCTGACATGGACTTCAAAGTCTAATTTTTTGGTCAGAGCTGAAATGTGGACGAGCTGATCTTCACGCGTTGCGTTCTGAGCCTTCCAGAATTTTTCGTCGTAGTTCGAATCCTCATTTTCTACGTCGAAATCCAAAGCCGATTGAAGCTCAAGCCTTAGGTCTGCATCTGCTTTTAGGGTGTATTTTAAGCAAGCTAATTTGTCGTTGGCGATGCTGCAAAACCGCTCAGACGTAACTTGAACGGAGGTTCCGTCTCCCATTTTTACTTGGAAGGATCTATTCAGAATTCCGTTCTGCATATTCAGTTCCCTACGGAAATTCTGAACATTAAGATTGTTCAGGTCGAGCTCTTCTCCGTTCACTTTGAAACTCAACTTAGCCCAATTCACCGAATTGAGAACCTTAGCAAAATACTCTGGGTAACCATTTTTCCACCAGCCAACCCGGGTCTTGTCTGGATAGTAAACTCCACCGATGTAGTTGCCAGATAGGCTGTCGCCCGAATAGCTTTCCTCAAAATTCGCTCGATGACCGAAGCGACCATTTCCGATGCTGAAGATGCTCTCACTGACGCGGTTACGCTCTTGGTGGAAGCCGTCTTCGATGATTTTCCAAGGGTCTACGAGGAGGTATTTATCCATGCTATAAAAGTGCTATTAAACTGAGCGGATTGGAAAGATCGTTTAGGTGGTGGTCTTCACCGGGAAGGGGTTCTGAGCCCACGCCGATTGCGAGCATTCCCCCCGCAATTGCTGCAAGAATTCCTGAAGGTGCGTCTTCCAGAACTGCACATTCCGCAGGGGCGACTCCAAGTTTTTGGGCCCCTGTGAGAAATACCTCTGGATCGGGCTTCGACTTTTGAAAACCATTTCCATCCACCACGGCATCGAACAAGTCGTAGATGCCTAATTTCTTAATCACATACTCACCACTTTGGGAGGCGGATCCTAGGCCTATTTTAAACTCTCGGCTTTTGAGTTCAAGCAGAGTCTCCTCAACACCTTCAAGCAAGTCTTCGCTGGAGAGTTCATTCAAACACCTCAAGTACCATTTGTTTTTCGTGTCGGCGAGTTCAAGTTTCTCTTCATCTGTTTTTTCAATTCCTCCTAAGGCCAAAATCATGTCCAAGGAATCCATTCGACTCACACCTTTCAATTCCTGATTAAACTCCTCATCGATTGAGATGCCCAGAGAGGACGCCAGTCGTTGCCAACAGATGAAATGGTATTTAGCCGTGTCGACCAGAACCCCGTCGAGATCAAAGATTACCGCTTGAATCATCGGGAGATTAGTTAGATTTCTTTTGGGCGGCTTCTTTTCGAATCAAGCCTATGATCAGAAGTTCTGCTGAAGCAGCATTCGTTGCAAGGGGAATGTTTTTGACATTGCAAGATTCGAGTAGGATGCGAATGTCTTCGTGGTGCTTTTCCGTCACTTCGTGATCGCGCAGAAAAATGACCATGTCGACCTCTCCTTTCCCAATCATTTCGGTAATTTCCTGGTATCCACCCGACTTACCTGGGCTCAGGTGTTTGAGTGGGATTTTGAAGTTTCCTTGTTCCAGAAATTCAGCAGATCTACCAGTGGCAATTAGGGTTTTTCCCCACAGCCACTGTTCTCTTTCTTTTAGAAACTCTAGAAGTTGCTCCTTCCTTTTGTTGTGGGCCATCACAACAATGTGATTAGTACTCATCCTTTTTCAGCTTTGAAATTCTTCAAGGTATTCAAAATGATAACGAACCAAGCCTTCGATGGGCTTCTTTATAATCGTGTTTACTGTAACGTTCAGTTCTTCGGCAACAACCCTTAATACGTCCTCAAAGTAATAAGCCACCGATCCCACAAAATTAACTTCAACCTTCTGATGATCTTGAAAGCTGCACACATGCGTGCGAAAGAAATCCATCATACCATCGTAAATCATATTAACAATGTATGGATGTTTTCTGTGTTCAGAACAAAATTTTACGAAGCTCGCTAGGTATACATTTGGGTGAGGCTGACGATACACTCGATCAATGACCTCATCCTTGTTTATGTTGTAGGCATTTGAAAACTCACCTTTCAACTCCAACGGCATGCGTTTGTAGAAATAATCTTGCAACAACTTCTTACCGTAATAACTACCACTTCCCTCGTCTCCCAAGATGTAGGCAAGCGATGGAACTTCCTCACTCACATTCTCTCCATCAAAAAAGCAAGAATTGGATCCAGTCCCTAAAATGCAAGCGATCTCTGGTTTTCCAGAATAACAAGCAAAAGCCGAGGCCTCTAAATCGTGGTGCACGTGAATTTCAGAATCCACAAAAAATTCTTGCAATCCGTCTGTGATCTTTTTGGATAATTGGGGCGTTGAACAACCGGCCCCATAGAAGTAAACCGACTGTATGCTCTTCCGAACTCTTGAAAGTTCAGCGTTTGAATTGAGCTCTGCGAGGATAAAGTTCCTGTCGTGAAAATAGGGGTTGAAGCCTCTCGTTTTCAAAATTGCCTCAATCTTGCCCTCCTCATCAACCAAGGCCCAATCTGATTTAGTTGAGCCGCTGTCGGCAATTAAAAAATGTGTTCCTGACTTCATTTAATTCTTTTCTGTGACGCCCAATACAACCCTATGTTGCCAGTGTGTCAATGATTTCGAGACTCAATAAATCGAGTTCTTTTTTAGCTCCTTTAAGATCTTCGAAAGGAACAAATTCCAATTTTCCTTTCCATGAGGCTACCATACCTTCCGACTTATCCTTGAGAAGAAAATCAATGGCTGCCCAACCCATCCTACTTGCAAGATTTCGATCAAAAACACTTGGCGATCCTCCTCGCTGGATGTGTCCTAAAATAGAAACTTTGGTTTCGTATTGAGGTAAATGCTGTTCCACCGCCTTTGCCAAACCAACTGCTCCTCCGAGTTCATCGCCTTCGGCAACAATCACGATGCTCGAACTTTTATTCTTTTGCTTCCCTTCACTCAGCTTGTTCAGAAGAGGTTGAATGTGTGACGTGCGCTCTGGTATGTAGGCCATGAGTGCTCCACTTGCAAGAGCCGCCTCAACAGCAATATGACCTGTGTCCCTTCCCATTACTTCCACAAAGAAGATTCTGTCGTGAGACATGGCGGTATCTCTAATCTTATCCACCGCCTCAATGACTGTTTCACAAGCCGTATTGAAGCCAATCGTATAGTCCGTCAATGGAATGTCATTGTCGATGGTGCAGGGAATCGCAATGACTTTAATGTCCGATTCTTCAGCGATTTTTTGTGCCCCTCGAAAAGTACCATCACCTCCCAATGCTACGAGAGCTTGAATGTCGTTGGCTTTTAGGTTTTGAATGGCGATTTGCCTGTTTTCCTCTTCGAGAAAATCTAAACTACGTGCGCTCTTCAAAATCGTGCCTCCACGATTCAAAACACTGTTGACTGAGCGAGCACTTAGCGTTCGAAAATCGTTTTCAATCAGGCCCTGGTATCCTCTAAAAAAGCCAAAAACATCCATTCCACAGTAGATTCCAGTTCTTACAACAGAGCGAATGGCAGCATTCATTCCAGGGGCATCTCCTCCTGAAGTTAAAACTGCTATATTGCGGATATTGGACATAGTTAAGTGTACTTGTTACACTAACAAATATATGTTTTGTTTCCAAACACCGTTCGGCTCTCCCGGCTGTACTTAGTGTACTAAATACACTAATTAATTTCTTATATCTTTGACGCCATGTCACCCGCTCCACACAACCCGAACATTTCGGTTGATTGCGTCGTATTTGGCTTCGATCAAGACGAGCTGAAAGTGCTTCTAATTGAACAAACTAGAGGGCCGAAGGAAAAGGTGGTCATTCAATATGCCCTTCCTGGCGATTTGCTATTTAAAAACGAAGGCCTCGACGATGCAGCGGAGCGTGTACTCTATGATCTCGCCAGTCTAAAAGGTATTTACCTAAAGCAGTTTCACACTTTTGGTGACATCGACCGGCTTCACGCTGCGAAGGATCAAGAGTGGTTGCAAACGTTTCGAGAAGACCCAAAAGCACGAGTAATTACGGTGGCATACTACTCCCTTGTTAAGATGGATGAGTATGAGCCCCAAGCGGCTTCTTTTGCCGGAAAAGCAGAATGGGTGAACATCGAGGAAGTTCCATCATTAGCTTTTGACCACGACGCCATTTTATCGATGGGCTTGGAACGACTAAGAGAAGAGCTCGAGACCAAAAACATTGGCTTCGAACTTCTTCCTAAAAAGTTCACACTATCGCAACTTCAGCGCTTGTATGAAATCATTCTTGCTAAGAAATTAGACAAACGAAATTTCCGCAAGAAGCTCAAGAACATGAGCGCCATAAAACCTCTGAACGAAAAACAAAAAGGGGTTTTGCACAAGCCTGCACAGCTGTTTACATACAAAGACGACTAGTCTAACTTCAGCAGCTTGGCGCTCGCGCCAAATTGACTTCGAAGATGATACAAGCCGGGCGCAAGACCACTGAGGTCAATCACTCCATTTGAATTCCCCGAGCGAATCACATCTCCTTTGGCGGAAAAAATGAACCAGTTTTCACCCATTTCCAAACCCTGAATACTCAATTCGCTCCCAATTGGATTTGGGAAAAGGCGCAGCTCATTTTTCGATTGAAGCTGAATTGAGCTGATCATTGGACAAGCCGTCGACTCGAATCTGCCGTCTCCTTCATTTCCCAAATATGAGCCCCAAGCTGGACAAGGATCGTAAAAATCGAGTTCGATTTTCGCTACTTGCAAAGCATCGGGCACGTACCAGCTGTCCTTATCCAAACCGCGTACAACAACAATTTCTAAAACGGAATCCCGATTCAAATCCCATAGCAAATTGCTGCTGAATGCTTGGATTCCAATTTGCTCTTGAGTCAATTGCCAGGTACTGTCCCTTGCAGGATCCACAACAAATAAGGCATTGACAAATTCCACAATCGTGCTGCTTCGATCCCAATTTTTGAGGTAGAGAATTTCATCGCTACCATCGCCATCAACATCCAACACGTTGGGTGTAGAATACTGATACCATCCGCTGCTATCGCTGTGTAGAAGGCTTCCATCCAAACCATCCACTACAACGAGAACGAACTCCCCATAAAACGGGAAAACTCCTTTCTGGTAAAAGCTAACCACGTCGGGCACATTGTCTTCATTGAAATAACCAACAGCTGGCGAGGTATAACATTCGTATCCACCCCAGGGCACTTTCCAAAGTAGGCTGTCGGCAACTGCGTCGTAGGCCATCAAACCTTGACTCAAACTGGATACAAGCAACTCGTCGTATCCATCTGAGTTTAAGTCGGCCATGCTTGGAACTGGAACAAACCCTTTGCTCGAATCGGCAATCATGAGAACACTTGAACTCAAACCATTGGTCAACAAACTGTCGAGTGAAACGCGCCACAGGTTTCCACCGAAACGCTCTCCTCCCGTCCCGTAAACAACATAATCTCCATCTGGACCTTGCCATCGAATGAGCGATGAATACGATTCTGTATTGTCTGCTACCGTATCCGACCACAGTATGCTTCCATTTTCGGCGTCCAATAAGATCATGGTCGAAGCTGGCCGGCCTAAGGTGTCAGGCGGGCCGCCGCCGTTCATTACCAGAAGCGAATTTTTTCCATTTCCGAAAAAGTCGTTCAAGAGCAAGGGCGTATAGAATTGATACCATCCTTGAGCTCTCGGATTTTGAATCGAGTCTGGAACCAATTCCCAAAGCAAATCTCCATTTCTTCCGTCGATGCACATGAACTGTGCTTTCCGGCCACCAACAACCAAATCATCAGTTCCATCCAAATTGGCATCGAAAAAAACTGGCTGGGAAAACAATTGATCCCTCGATTTTGCCCTCCAAAGAACTTCCCAAGTCGCTCCGTCAATGCAAATCAATCCTTGCTTGTTCTCCTTGAACTCAATTCCCGTAGCCAACAAAATGTCCAACACACCATCCCCGTTCATGTCGTGTTTCGCGGGGGATCCAAGCGCATTGACACTGTCAATTCTCAGACTTTCATCTTGGGCCAAGGATGGTTTCGCAAAGGCCAATATTGACGTGATTAACAGTAAGGGGTAAATCAAATTGTACATCCTGGCAAATATCGCTTATTGAAGGCTGTCGCGCACCTTCAACAAAATTGAATGAACTTATTAGAGTTCCAATTCGCTACTTTTGAATGTGTAAGATGTACACTTATGATGAAATATAGCTCTTTGACCGCCCTATTCATGGGCCTTGTTGGTTTTCTAAACGCTCAAATCGTGAGCATTTCTCCAGCCTTTCCAACTGAAAATGACTTAGTCACGATCACCTTTGATGCTTCGCAAGGAAGTGGCGGATTGATTGGAGAATCCCAAGTTTATGGACACTTTGGCGTCATCACAAGCGCGAGTTCGAGCAATACCGATTGGCGTCATGTGGTTGGGAATTGGGGTGTGGCAGACCCCACAACAGCAATGACCAACATTGGAAACAACAAACACACCTTCACTTGCGACATCCGATCATTTCACAGTGTTCCGGGAAGTGAAACTGTACTTCGACTCAGCATGGTATTTAGAAATGCCGATGGATCGAAAGAGGGAAAAACGGCCGGAGGTGGCGACATCTTCATCGACCTCTTCAATGCGGGATTTCAGAGTCAGTTTCAAAAGCCACAAGAAGACCTCCTCATTCGCGACACTTCCGTGGTTACCGACGTTGAGGTGGTGACCTCAAGTGCAGCAAGCATTGAGTTGTATGTTGATACCACCCTTGTTGCCAGTGTGAGCAACAGCAGCTCCCTCAGTCATCAAGTCAGTTTCAATCAGGCTGGCGGACACATCATTCACTACATGGCCACCGATGGCTTGGAAACACGAAGAGACACCTTTAAGTACCTCGCTCGCGCAGGAGCCAAAATTCAAAACCCGAGCGCAACTTACGACGACGGGGTGAACTTCATCAACGATTCAACTGTGGCATTTCAACTCTATGCTCCCTACAAGAATTTCGTGTACTTAATTGGAGAGTTCAACAACTGGACACCAAACGAGGATTACGAAATGTCGCGCACTACTTCAGGCGATCGATACTGGATTGAAGTGAGCGGCCTCGACGAAAAAGTAGAATACGCATTTCAATATCTCGTTGACAATGAGATGCAGATTGCCGACATCTATTCCGACAAAATTCTCGACCCATGGAACGATCAATACATAGGTTCCAGCACCTATCCCAACCTCAAATCGTATCCGATTGGAGCGAAAGATCCAGTTTCTGTGTTTGAAATCAACCGCGATGAATACCAATGGGACAACACCATTTTATACAGCAAACCCAAGGAGACCGATCTCTTGGTGTACGAACTTCTCATTCGTGATTTCAGCTCTGGTCATTCCTACGCACAGGTGAAAGACAGCATTCCCTATTTGAAAAAGTTGGGCGTGAATGCCCTCGAGTTGATGCCGATCAATGAATTTGAAGGAAACGAAAGTTGGGGTTACAATCCGTCCTTCTATTTCGCCCCCGACAAATATTACGGTCCGGCCGATAGCCTTAAGAAACTCGTGGAAGAATGCCACCGAAATGGAATTGCTGTGATTATGGACATCGCGCTCAATCACTCATTTGGCCAGAACCCACAAGTACGGATGTACTTCGATGCCAGTGCTGGACAATGGGGGCAACCCGCATCGAACTCTCCGTTCTTCTTCGAGCAAGCTCGGCACGACTTCAACGTCGGGTATGACTACGACCATTCTCGAACCGCCACCAAAACCTTCGTGAAGAAGGTCCTAAACTACTGGGTCGACGAGTTTAAAATTGACGGTTATCGCCTCGATTTATCCAAAGGCTTTTCAACAAAAAACACACTCGGAAATGTGGGCGCTTGGGGTAATTACGACCAAGAGCGCATCGATATTCTAACGGACTATAAAGACGATGTTATAGCCAACAGCCCGGGAACTTACTTCATTCTGGAGCATTTTGCTGACAACGACGAAGAGAAAGAACTTGCCAAACGAGGCTTCATGCTTTGGGGCAATATGAACCACGAATATGGAGAAGCCAATATGGCCTTCCCGAGCAACTTGACTTGGAATTCATGGAAAGAACGCGCTTGGGATGCTCCTCGGGTTGTGGGCTATATGGAGAGCCACGACGAAGAGCGTCAAATCTATAAGAACGTTGAGTTTGGAAACTTCACTAGTGGCTACAGCACACGCGATTTAAGAACATCCTTGAATCGAGCGGCAACTACTGCAGCATTTTTCTTTGGCATTCCTGGTCCAAAAATGATCTGGCAGTTTGGTGAAATGGGTTACGATTACTCGATCAACCATTGTCCTGATGGCTCTATAAGCAACGATTGTCGCTTGGCGAATAAGCCGATTCGTTGGGATTATTTGGAGGACGATTCTCGTCGGCGATTGTTCGATATCTACAGCGCGCTGGCTGAGCTTAAAACAGACGACCCCTTGTTTGAAACAACTGACTTCGATCTCTATGTGAGCGATTTTGGAAAGAGCATTCAATTGAAAAGCGACGACAGCAATGCCGTGATTTTAGGAAACTTCGACTTGGTTAAGAAAAATGTTTCCCCTCACTTCACCCAAGCTGGCTGGTGGTATGAATACTTCTCTGGAGACTCAATTTTAATTCTTTCCGTCAACGACCCCATCCCTATGGAAGCAGGTGAATTGCGTTTATACTTCGACCATAAGCGCAACACCCCCGAAGTCACGCTTGGGCTTGCTCCAGAAGAATCAAACTTCTTTTATTCAGTGTTGCCAAACCCTTTCATGAGCGAAATCATTTTGGAAGTCGACGAGGCCAGCGATATTCGAGTCTTCGATGCTTTGGGTTCATCGGTTCCCATTCAAGTTGAGTCGAACGGAAGGTTTCACAGAATAAATCCTCTGTTTGATCTGCCCGCTGGAATTTACATTCTCACGGCAAACACTCTAAAGGGACAGGTCAACCATAAGCTTGTACGTCACTAGTTTTGAGGAATGTGTACGATGTACACTACCTGCAAAAACTTTATACATTTGAGAAGTGCCCTTATAATCTATAGACTATGAAACCATTAAGATTAGCCCTCAGTTTGCTCTTGGCATTCATTGGAAGTCAGTTAGCCGCCCAAACCGTCAGTGGGGTCGTTTCGGATGAAAATGGTATTCCTCTTCCTGGACTTTCGGTTGTAATTGAAGGAACCATGACAGGAACCTCAACCGACATCGACGGAAAGTACTCCTTAGAAGATTTGAAGCCTGGAACCTACAAGCTGGTTTTTTCCTATTTAGGTTACGAAAAGAATGTTCAGGAAATCACTTTAGCAGCAGGTGAATCCAAGCAACTCGTTTTTAAAATGCAACCTTCCGCCGAAGCTCTTGAAGAGTTTGTGGTTGTGGGCTACGGAGTTCAGCGTAAGCGCGATGTTACTGGAAGCATCTCAAAAGTAGATGGCGGTGAATTGCTAAAACTTCCCGTTCCAAGTTTCGAAGCCGCCCTTCAGGGTCAGGCAAGTGGAGTAATGGTCACCCAAGGTTCTGGTCTTGCAGGAAGTTCTTCTTTGGTTCGAATTCGTGGAATCGCATCGATTTCGGCTGGTGGTGATCCACTCTATGTCGTCGACGGAATTCCAATTACGAACACAGCTTTCATTACTGGAAATGCGGGCGGGATGAACAACAACCCTTTGGCAGCAATCAACCCGAATGACATAGAATCGGTAGAGGTATTGAAAGACGCTGCCGCAACAGGAATATATGGTTCTCGCGGAGCAAATGGAGTCATTCTGATTACAACCAAACGTGGAACAAGCAAGGAAGGTAGATGGGATTTTAAAGCTGGGGTTGGAACCAGTTCTCCTGCCGCCAAGGCGAATATGCTCAACACAGATGAGTATTTGCAACTGCGCCAAGAAGCTTGGGAAAACGATGGCGGAACGGGCTATGCTTATCTTCCTTTTGGTCCTTACAACTCATCTACCCCAGTAGATGTTAGAGACAGTGTTTTCAACAGACACAGTAGCGTCAATACCGACTGGTGGGACGAGACCACCCGAGTAGGAGTAAAACAAGATTACAGCTTGAGCTACAGCAAGAAAGCCGACAAACTAGGCTGCTTTTTCAATGGTAGCTACAGCAACAATGGCAGTTACATTGAGGGGAACAATTTCGAACGCGCCGCAGCAAGAGCCAACTTCGATTACGAATTCAACGATAAACTAAAAACGACCTTCTCCACTGGATTGAGTCGAGGTGTAAACAACCGCGTGAATGCGGCATGGTCTGGGGGAATTGGGGCTGCCATGTCAACGGCCCTTCCCATCTACCCAATTCAATACGAAAACGATGTTTACGACGAAAACGACAGTTTAATTCACGCTGCAGGCGACTACTGGCTAGAGGCTGGAATTGGCAACAACCCGGTAGCGCAAGCCGCATCCACCGAATGGCAGAACCGTGAAATTCGCTCCCTTTCGAACGCAACCCTAACCTACACACCGGTGAAAAACCTCATCCTCCGTGCAAGTGGTGGTTATGAATGGATGGACATTCGGGAAGACAAATGGGAAGGTCAGGACATTCTGCAAAACCCAGTCTTAGGACAAGGTCTTGCCAATCAGAAGAACAACTCCATCAACAACTACAATATGTCGGTGACAGCCAACTACCTAAAAGACATTGGCGACGATCATAAATTGAATTTTCTGGTCGGGAGTGAGTATCAGCGCTCTCGCAACGATGCGAATGAAACGAACGCGATTTTTATGGATGGACCCTTGTCGCAGTTTGATCAAGAAGCAGACTCTCTTCGCCAGGATATTGATAAGGCCACCGAAACACACGCTTTCTTGAGCTACTTCGGACGAGTGAACTATAAGTTGCAAGACAAGTATGTTTTTCAAGGAACCGCTCGTGTAGATGGTTCCTCACGTTTTGGACGCAATTCCAAGTACGGATTCTTCCCTTCGCTTTCTGCAGGTTGGATTCTGTCGGAAGAAAATTTCCTGAAAAACAACAAAACCATTTCTTACCTGAAGGCCAAAGTAAGCTGGGGCGTAACCGGAAACGCCAACATTCCAAACTTCGAATGGATCGGTACGTACCAACCACCTCAAAACTCAAATCCGTACAACGGCCAGCCCATCATTTATCCAGTTCGCCTGGAGAACCCCGACCTGAAATGGGAAACGGCTCAAACATTCGACGCAGGAGTTGAAATTGGCTTTTTCAAGGATCGTATTACCACCGAAATCTCTGCCTACAACAAACTCTCGACGGACGTCTTGATGCAATTGACTGTTCCTAGATACTTCGGTTTTGAGAACTATTGGGACAATGTGGGCAGCATCCTGAACAGAGGGATCGAGCTCTCCGTGAAGTCGGTGAACATCGACCGCAAATTCTTCTCTTGGTCGATGAACTTCAACATCGCATACAACTACAACGAGATCCTAAGCATCGGCGACTACTCTCCAGATGCTGTTTCAGGAGGTACGAACGACACACGCGTAGTGGTCGGTTCGCCGGTAGGAACGAATTACTTAGTTCGATTCTCTCGAATTGACGCCGAAGGGCTTCCGGTTTATCTGGATGTGAATGGAGATGAAACCCGTACATGGGATCCTTCCGATCGTGTTCCTGTAGGCGACATTCTTCCTGATGCTGTTGGTGGATTAACCAACACCTTCAAGTATAAGAACTGGAGTCTTTCTGGCTTGCTGTATTACAGCATCGGTGGAAAGATTTACGACTCTTCCAGCAAGCGTCAGTTGGGGGTTGTAACCAACTGGAATATGCGACAAGACTTGTTTGATCGCTGGCGCGAAGCTGGTGACGAGACGGATGCTTCATTTCCTCGTCTCACTCTCTTGGAGAGCACTTATGGCTCAACCACTCCTTGGATCAACACCGATATGTGGTTGCACGATGGTTCCTACATACGGCTTCGTCGTTTAACGATTGCTTACACACTTCCTGAGGTAAACATCTCATCTGTAACGCTTAAAAATGTTGTGCTTTCTGCTACAGGAACCAACTTGTGGCTGTGGACTAGGTTTCCTGGTTTAGACCCCGAGATTGCGCGTGATTTCGAAAACAATGCCGACCGGAACATGAGTGGGAACATCACCTATCTCACGCCTCCACAAGAGCGCTCCTTCATGTTGAACCTAAGCTTTAGCTTCTAAAAAGAAAACGATGAGAAAAATTGTACTCTTCACGATTGCGGCAGGTTTAGTTCTACTCAGTTCATGTGAGAAGCTTCTAGATTTTGAACCCGAAAATCAAACCTTAGCCTCTGAAGCACTTCAAACTCCCGAAGATCTTCAGATGTTCTTAAATTCTGCCTACGACGTTTTGGGCGTTTATCAAAATGGTAAGTCGCAGTACTTCGGTGAATTGTTTGCGGACAACTTGATAGATCCCGGAGACAACAACAACGACTTGAACGAGGTTTGGTCGCGATCGACCCTCTTCTTCAATGGAACCATCGGAGGATACTACAAGGACTTGTACATCAGTGTATTTCGCGCCAATACTCTTCTTGAGAGTATGGACGTAGAGGGTGTGACTGCAGAAGAGAAAACGCGCATGGAAGCTGAAGCCCGCTTCATCCGCGCATTGGGCATTTTCACTGCGGTTCGATTGTTCGCCCAGCCCTATGGCTACACCGCCGACAACAGTCATCTTGGCGTGGTAGCTCCCACTGAAGTGGTGCGAGATCCAGTGGCAAGAAACACGGTTCAAGAATGTTACGACCTCATCACAGAGGATTTGAAATTTGCAGAAGAAAACTTGCCAGATGCTAATGGCAACTACGCGGATAAGATGTCGGCCAAAGCTCTGCTCGCCAAGGTCTATTTCCAAATGAACGATTTCGCCAATGCTGCTGCCTATGCCGCGGAAGTCATCAATTCTGGGAAGTACGACCTAAGCAACGATCCCGATCGATACACGGTATTGCGTCATCCTGAAACCATCTTTCAAATTGTTACCACTGGTGGGCAAGACAATGCGTCTGAAGAGTTTTACAGCAAATACCGAACAGACCAAGCAAATGTGCCCCTCTTCAACCTCACCCAAGAAGCCTACAACGTTGGTGCAGAAGACACTACCGATGCTAGGTCGCAGTGGTTCATTATTGGCTTAGAAGGGCAAAACGACCAGTATTACGGACTTACGAAGTTCAACACCATCTTCTCTGTTCCCTTATTGCATCTAACAGAAATGTACCTCATCCATGGCGAGGCAAGTGCAGAAACCGGCGATTTGAACTCTTGCACCTCAGCCATCAACGCGCTTCGAGCTAGGGCTTTTGGAACAGGAAACAATCAACTTCCAAACGGATTGAGCAAGGGAGTTCTCATCGATGTACTTCGCAACGAACGCAGAATTGAATTGATGGGGGAAGGCGAACGCGTACACGATTTAAAACGACGAGGAGCCAATGGTGAGGACATTGAAATTCGCGGCGTTCCATGGAATTGCGATGGTCTGATTCTTCAGTTTCCCATCTCCGAAAATTCCGACGTTTTTGATATGAACCCAACCGGTGGTTGTTAATTCGCACATCATGAAAAGAACACTCTTATTTCTAAGCATCCTTTCATTGAGCCTATTCAACTCATGTAAGGAAGATCCGAAAATTGGCGACGCTTCGTCCAAACTAAACGGAATCAATGCCTCCTGGGAAGTCTTTGAAGTCATTCAATCTTATCCTACTCTCACTGGGAAAGTTGAATGGGATGTGACCTATCACTATCAAAACGACGAAGGGAATCTTGAGGTCACCTTCAACAGCGACGATTTCAGCTACGATGTAAGCGCCCCTGGAATGAACAACATATTTGGCGAAGGAGGAAGTTGGGCTTACGACAACGATCAGTTTCCAACTCAGGTTACCTTAAGTCAGGGTTCTGGAGAGGAATTGGTGCTGCCCTTGGGAGCTGTAGTTCGAGAAGTGGATCAGTTCCTTCACTTAGTCTACGAACGCGATTGCGGTGGTGAGGCATACATCACCTACGACTTCATATTCACACGTAAATCATAAGGTCATGAAAAGAATGAAACTCTCATTAAGCCTTTTTGCATTTCTCCTCTGTGGAAGCACCTTTGCTCAGAAAGCTTGGATTGAACCATCTCCAACAGTTGTAACCGATAGCATCACCATATGGGTCGACATTACCCAATGCGACAATCAGAGTTGCCTCGATTCGATGCCCCTGTACATTTGGACGTGGCAACCGACGGAACATCCCGAAGGTCACCCTTTGGTTAACGGACTTGGGTCAGAAGCATGGAAAAACTCAAACGACGCCCTTCAAATGAGTCCGCATCCAACCAAACCCAACGTTTGGTTTTACAAGATGGTCCCAACTGAATTTTACGAAGTTGCTCCGTCAGCGGTGTACAGCTCAGGCATCAGTTTGTTAGTAAAACCGAAAGATGGTGGTGGCTATGGCGACCCAGACGTAAAAACTGAAGATTTGGTTTTGGAGGTGATTCCACCACCGCAACCCTCTGCGGTATATATCGGAATGCCTGCACAACCTCAAGCCGACGACTTATTCACCTTGGTATACGACAACAACATTGAGGAGAAGGCGGAGATGCAGAATTTAAGTTCCGGCGATGCCTACATCATTCCTTCAGTTACAGCCGATAGCGTTAAGTACGACATGACCAACTTCTTCGCCGTCACTTCAGACGATAAATTCAAAATGTCGGATAAAGGAAATGGAGTATTCTATTACACCTTTATTCCTGAAGAGTATTTCGGAGACCTCATCCCAGCAAGTTCAAACATGAGCCTAATGGAATTCATCATTCGAAGAAAGTCTACCACCGACCGAATTGAGAAGACCGTTCAAATTCCCGTTGGCTGCGAGTAATCTTTGCCAAGAAATCAATGCTAAAAGCCTCCTTTTTTGGGGGCTTTTTTCGTTAGTAGGGAATGCCCAGCTTCTTATAAATAAAGCTCATGAGCCAGGCAGGACCAATCAGAAGAAACTGAATGTCTTTCAAGAAGGACGGCTTCTTGCCTTCAATTTTGTGACCAATGAACTGACCAATCCACGCGAGCACAAAGATTCCAATCAGCAACATTCCCAATCCACTTTCCATGTGTGAATCGAGGTAGCGCACTAGGAACATATTTGCGCTGGTGTAGATTAAAAAGCCCACAAACAAACTTTTAGAAATTAACCAGTAAAATGTAAGGCCGCCCAAGACTAAGAACACATCGAAGTGGAGCCATTGTGGATCACCGCTCGGAAACATGTACTCCAAGATTCCATTTGGGATGACATAAAAAAGGCCAACCACCGTGAAGAAGATTGCGGGAACACAAATCCAATGGATTGCCTTATTCATCCGGTTCTGATGGCTTTCGCCGTACTCGTCGAACCACGTTTGTGCTGATTTCATAGTAATGTGCCTAGAGAAAAACTCCTTCGGGTTTGTGCGAGCGATCTTACTTCCTTAATTTGCCCATAAGTAATATCAAACCTAAAAAAATGATGCGTCATCTCCTCAGTTTCCTCATCATCAGTTTGCTTTCCTGTCAATCCGTAAACGCGCAAAGCAGTTCGGATGAAGTAAGATCGATTGTACAAACAACTAAAACCCGCGAGGCTGGTCTTTCTGAGAGTAGAGATTTGAGGATTGAGAGAAGAGAGGTGGGAGATGAGCTGAGTTAAGAGTGAGACCTCTTGCCTCGTAGGAATCAGAATTCCAGGTCTAAAGTAAGCCATCGAATTTGTTTAGTGAGAATAATGAACCCGCACGAATCAGGAGATTCGCGCTAGCGGGTCCAGGCGGTTCGGATAAACTTCTCGTCCCAAACTTTTTCCAAAAGAAAAAGGTCTCCTGCTTTCGCAGAAGACCTTCGTCGCTTCGCTCC
>ERZ887942.651-NODE-651-length-26825-cov-53.054613_pt1 | contig 26825 bp, 21 predicted proteins | sample MGYA00521099_ERZ887942 | MGnify/ENA primary metagenome ERZ887942 (study PRJEB32303, sample SAMEA104408605) | aquatic metagenome | biome: Brackish water; feature: Pelagic; material: water | place: Baltic Sea | collected 2014-06-07T06:48:00 | depth 16,251 m ...
TGCTCCCACAAGGACTCGAACCTTGAACCTAATGATTAAGAGTCATTTGCTCTACCAATTGAGCTATAGGAGCGGGTTGCCAGCATCGGAATGATGGCGAGGCGGCAGTCTATCGGGCGGTTTTGGGTTTTCAAAGTGTCAGGGGCTTCGATTTTCAGCTTTATTGTGGCTTCTTAAATCGACTGCTGAACGAACCACCACAGATTGACCGTCCGTTGATCAAGTTGTCATTGCTGTGCAACGAAGGGCAGTAGGTCGATGGGCTTCAGAATTTAGAAAACCTCCGATGCCGGCCAAATCCGTCCGGCGGCTGACCAGGTGTCGCTTTTCCTTTGGAATTTGCCGTTGGGTAAAACCCGGCGGGACGTTCGCTGGAAAATCCAGAAAAACGGTGATTTCAAGAGCCGACCTAAATTGTTTCTCACAAACAACTTAGAAATTCGAGAAAGAAGTTTTCACAAAAAAGAGAATATCCGGATAAACTACAGCGAACCGGTGTGACGTTGTTGATGTCATACGGGGATGACACATTTTGTCCAACGTTGAACCACACACATTCTGGTCGCCTAATGACCCGGGGCATTCACCCAGCCTTGTTAACCAAAGCGGTGAACTTTATTCGGTTGTGTTCCTGATGAATCAGGACACTCCGAAACAATCCGAGTTCGGCGATTGAGAGTTCTTTCGCCAATCAGCGTCGCGGTAAAGAGCGACGCAAAGACATGGACCGTAAATGCCCCTTCCGGGCGCGGGACCTTACTACAGGAAGGCAGAACAATGCTGCTTACAAACATCCAAAACACTCAGACCATCAATACCACCACTGGCAACAGCCTTGTGATTGTATGCGGCGTCGAGTTGCGTGGTTGTTCTGCCTGTCGTCCCGCACGCTTTGCAGACCGGCCATCCGAGAAGCCCGCGGCGAAACGCATAGGGCACCCGGCCACAGCCATGCAGGCGATGTATCAACTCGATTCCAGTCAATGGCAAACGTCATGGCTTGATTCGACGTCATCGCATCAAACGGCCTCGGCACAGTTACTCGGATCAACGTTTAGCCTTAGCTGAAGTTCAACATCAGCATCCGTCAAACCTGACGAAATCTGATTTGCTTCAAAGGCGAACCGAGGCCCGCTGACCGGAATATTTTTTCCGCATCACGTTGTCCCTTGGTTTCGTTGCTTTTGCTTTGCGTGTTCGTTTTCAACGACCTCTCGCCAAAGCGTTCGCACCGATTCTGCTTTTGCAAAGTTCTGTTTCTCCATCGGCCGAGCCCTCGTTTTTTGAGGCTTCCGGATGCTCGATGGGGACCTTCTGTACGGTTTCACTCAAGGTGTTAAGACCACCGTTCCAGACATGGAGTCTGATATATCATGTCCACTGCTATGTTATCATGTAACGACACGTTAACTGACACTGTTGTTCGCGCTCAGGATGGTGATCGAGAAGCTTTCGGTCAGCTGGTTGAGCAGTTTCATTCTCGCGTTTACGGAATCGTCATGCAGCGATTGCGAAACACGGCGGAAGCTGACGAAGTGACTCAGGAAGTCTTTCTGCGAGCATTCCGTAAGATGTCTCAACTGAAAGAGCCCGCTGCGTTTGCTGGCTGGTTGTGCCAGATTGCTGCTCGACTTTCCATCAATCGCGCTGTGCGACGTCCGCCTGAAACTGCCTGCGAGCCATCTTCGTTTGAAGTGCTGCAGCAGTCTCCCGAAACGTCTGCCACAGGCTTGATTCAGCTGGAAGATGCTGAACAGCTGCGAAGCGGACTTGATCGCCTTGGCGACATGGACCGCAAGACGCTGATCGCCTTCTATTTTGACGGACAGTCATTGAAGGAAATGAGCGTTGAGTTCGACAGCCCGATCGGAACGATCAAGCGTCGATTGCACACTGCCAGGCACCGCCTGCGAGATGTCCTGACAGGATTTGCTGGTTGACCGTTCTTAATGGTTGCCACTTTCCCGTCAGCGTTCATCTTTGCAGGAGCTTGTCCGAGTGCATTTCAATCCAGTTTTCAGAAGCCGTAGCAGGGCCAACCTTGCTACGGTTTTTCGTTGTGTGAAGTTCATCAATTGCTTAAGCAACTAACGCTCTTCAAACGCTCAAAGGAATCAGAAAACCACTCATGAAGACGGCTACTGCTGCGTTACAGCTCAATTTCAGAAGTAGTGGATCTTGTCAAAGATCCTTCAACACCGGGGATCTTTGACAAGATCCACTACCTTAAATCCTCTGCGGCTCGTTTCTTTGTCCTTTGTGTTTTCTGTGGTTAAGACAATTGGGCAAGCCACGCTTGAAACGGTAATGAGTTTGTGGGCAATGCCCACCCGACAGCTGTTTATTTGGCGAGGCGAAATTCAGGCAGGGGATAGTCGGCCAAAGGAGTTGCGGACGAGATTTCGTATAGCTCCTGCAATCGGTGCCAGCCTTTGGTCAACAGCTCTTCCTGTTCAGCCACATAGGCGGCATCAAGTTCAGCCTTGTTGAATGGGCCGTCAACAATAACCGGGGAGAAACCGTCGGCTACGATAAACTGTGCCACCACCGGGTTACACAACAAATGTCGTTCTGGACTTCCGAGCAACTTTTGAGACGAAATCTGGCCCGTCACAAATCGAAGATACAAATCGCTTTCGCGAATGTTTTCGACTTCTTCACCGCAGACTTCGCACAGGTAACCCTGATCGCATTTGGCCATAACTTTGCTTTCAGATCGCGATTAATCGGCAACCGGAAGACGGATACTCTGACCTTGAATACAGGCCAGCTTTTTCAGTTCAGCATCGGCACCGCGCAGGCTGCCTTCTGTGGTGTGATGCGTCATGATCACCAGACGAGCGGTGCCGGACGATGATTCAGAAGATTCGTCCTGGCGAACGGACGAGATACTGATTTCGTGGCGGCCAAGAATGTCGGCGATATCAGCCAGTACGTGTGCTCGATCATCTACCGTAAATCGCAAATAATAGCGACGACTCAGTTCTTCCTGCGGCTGAATGCTTACCGACGGCTGCTTCAAACTGCGAAGAATCGACTGGAACGTCAATTGAGTACGCCCCGTCGCATAATCAACAATGTCGGCCACAACGGCCGAAGCGGTCGGCAGCTGTCCGGCTCCCGCGCCGGAAAATGTCGTCATACCAACAGCGTCGCCTTCGACCGCCACAATGTTGTCGGCACCATCAATTTGAGCGATCGTGCGGTCGCCGCGAATTAATGTTGGTTGCACAGAAACTTCCAGACGTTCGCCGTGCAGTCGTGACGTTGCCAGCAATTTGATTTTGTAGCCCAGTTCCTGAGCGACCTGCAAGTCAAGCAGTTCAAGGCAATCGATTCCCTGTCGCACAATCGATTCCAGGGGTACTCGCGTGGCAAATGCCAATTCGGTAAGAATGGAAAGCTTTTGAGCGGCGTCGGTGCCGTCAACGTCCATCGCTGGATCGGCTTCTGCGTAGCCTAACGCCTGAGCTTCCTTTAGAACGTCTTCGTAGGTCTGTTCGTGGTCCAGCATCTGAGTCAGAATAAAATTGCTGGTACCATTCAGGATTCCTTCAATCGATAGAATACGATTGCCGGCCAGCGCCTGCGTAACGGCTGAGATGATCGGAATTCCGCCGGCAACCGCCGCTTCAAATCCGATGGTGCGCCCGTTCGTCGCGGCCAACTGGAATAGAGATTCTCCGTGCTGATAAATCAAAGCCTTGTTGGCAGTGACAACGTCTTTTCCCGCCGCCAGAAAGCTTTTCATGTATTCGTGAGCCGGATCGATGCCGCCCACCAACTGGACGACCAATTGGATCTCAGGATCATTAACAACATCGGCGACGTCGGTTGATACGGAAATTCCTGCCGGCAGATACTCGCGCGACTTGGATGCATCGCGCACGACAACTCGTCGCAAGTTGATTGGCCGACCGGCTTTAATAGACAGGGTTTCCGCTTGGGTGGCCAAAATTCGAGCCACGCCGGATCCTACTGTTCCAAAGCCGATCAGGGCGATATTCAGAGGCGTTTCGTTCTTCATAAGTAGTTTTGCTGCATGAACTTTCGTTCAGGGCGAACCCCGAAAACGGCTGATCTAAAGAAGTGAACTTAAGTCGTAAGAACTTATGCGAGTTTCGCCGCCGCAATTTAGCAGCCAGAACCGAATAACAGTCGGCAAATGAGTCAGAATTGCCATCAACTGGCCTATTCGACTCATCTGTGGAATTGATTGATTAGAACTGATATTCGACAGGAATTCGTAGCTGAACGTTAATCTGTACCACGAATTTCGGATCGTATCTTAGCAATCCGGTCGAAATCCTGAGCGAATTACAGGGTTTTCGACTTCCAGCCGATCACTGGTTGAGTCCCCAATGCGACTGCATATACTGCAGGTTTTCGGCGTTCATTCGCCAAACCTGCCGCGATATCGCGGCCTGCGATTCAGGGACTTCCGAGTGATCACGCCTGTGTGATAGGTCGGAGGAGATCATGTTTAGGTCGTCAATTATGTCAAATTCGGTGATGCCTGATTCAGGTCCGGCCATCGTCCGATTAGGTGCCGTCAGTTATTTAAACTCGCGGCCACTGATTCAGGATCTCGGCCAGCTGCTACCCGGATCGTCCATCGAACTGGATTACCCGAGCCGACTGGCTGACGCGCTGGCAAATCATGAACTGGACGTCGCACTGATTCCATCGATCGAATTTTTCCGCCGCCCCGGATACGAAATCATTTCCAACGCCTGCGTGGCAGCTCGCGGCCCCGTGCTTAGCGTAAAACTGTATTGCCGCGTGCATCCTGGTGCTGTGCGACGAATTGCTCTGGACGAGGGATCTCGGACCAGCGCGACACTGGTGAAAATCATTCTGGCGGAACGCTTCGGCGCAATTCCGGAATCCGAACCGCTGACGATGGAATCGCTGACCACCGACAGTTCAGCTGACGCCGTCCTTTTGATCGGTGACCGCGCTATGCACGCTCCACCGGAAAACTTTGTCGAAATAATCGACCTGGGCGAAATGTGGTACCAATGGACGGGACTGCCGTTTGTATTTGCCATGTGGGTCGCCCACCAGGATTCCAACACAACTGGTGTCGCAAAGGCACTTAACGAAGCTCGCGACCGTGGACTTGCCGCGATTGGCGAAATCGCGATCGCGGAAGCTCCCAAACTAAACATCAGCCGTCAGTTGGCTCAACGCTATCTGACAAAGAATCTTCACTATAAAATGACGTCGGCAGAACTAAGCGGGCTGCGACTTTTTCACGAACTGGCTTCTCGACACAATCTGGTTAACCACAATGCAAACCTCGTCTTCTCCGATTTCGTCAGTGCTTGACAAGGCTGTTGCCGGTGAGCGTCTGACTCCCGACGAAGGCCTTGCTCTGCTGAAATCTCACAACCTGACCGCCATCGGCGCGGCGGCTGATGCGGTTTCGCGCCGCATGCACCCGGAACCGTTTCGCACGTATAACATCGACCGAAACATTAACTACACCAATGCGTGTACAGCAGTGTGTGATTTCTGCGCGTTCTATCGACCGCCGGATCATCCGGAAGTTTACGTCCTTCCCATCGAAACTCTGCTGCAAAAAATTGAAGAAACGGTAGAACTGGGTGGCGACCAGATTCTGCTGCAGGGCGGACTTCATCCCAAGCTGCCGATGGAATGGTACGAAGACATGCTGCGCAGCGTGAAGCAACGTTTTCCAAAGCTGAACATTCATGGATTCAGCCCGCCGGAAATTCACCACTTCACGAAGATCGCAAAGCAGCCGCTGGAAACCGTGCTGCAACGTTTGAAGGCCGCAGGTTTAGGAAGCATTCCGGGCGGTGGAGGCGAAATACTTGTCGATCGAGTTCGCAAGGAGATTACTCGTGGCAAAGTGCTGACCGATGACTGGCTGAACGTGATGCGAGTCTGGCATCAACTGGGCGGCAAATCGACGGCCACCATGATGTTCGGTCATGTTGAAACATTGGCAGAACGCATCGAACACTTTGAACGAGTGCGTCAGCTTCAGGACGAAACCGGCGGCTTCACAGCGTTCATCAGCTGGACATTTCAGCCAGACAATACGGACATGGATCACATTCCTCCGGCCGGTGCGTTTGAATATCTGAAAACTCAGGCCATCAGCCGGTTGTATCTGGACAACATTCCCAACATTCAATCGTCCTGGGTGACTCAGGGAGAAAAGGTTGGTCAGCTGGCATTGCTGTTCGGTGCCAACGACATGGGCAGCCTGATGATTGAAGAAAACGTGGTCTCGCAGGCGGGCACCGTTCACCACCTGAGCCTGGAAGCAATCCGCCGTTGTATCCGCAATGCGGGTTACACTCCGCGGCAACGTAACGTTTTTTACGAATACATCGATGAAGCCGACGAAGTAGAGTTAAAACCTGCTGGTCCGGTTTTGCCGATTCTTCAATCGTAAACATTGACCGCAAGCTACACGGAAATCCTTCACCGCCGAATGCGTGTGATAGCTTTGTGATGAATTAACGAAACACCGCTTACAGCATTTTTCGTGGCTCATCATGATTCGAGTTAAGGGTCTCTGCAAAGAATTTAACGACTTCAACGGCGTCTTTCGAGCGTTAAACAACGTTTCGTTCGAGGTTCGGCCGGGGGAAATTTATGGACTGCTGGGACCGAACGGGGCTGGCAAGACCACATGTCTGCGAATTTTAAGTACCGTGCTTAAGCCCACCCGTGGCTTCGCGGAAGTTGCTGGTATTAACGTCATGCACGATGCAGAAGGCGTTCGACGCAACATCGGCTTTATGTCGTGCAACACCGGCATCTACGACCGCATGACGGCTCGCGAAATGGTCGAATACTTCGGGCGCCTGTACGGCATTCCGGAAGACAAGCTGCAGCCTCGCATCGACGAAATCTTCGACATGCTGCAGATGCACGAAATTCGTGACCGCCTGGGCTCCAAGATGTCCACCGGCATGAAGCAGAAAGTGTCCATCGCTCGAACGATTGTTCACGATCCACCGGTAATCATCTTTGACGAACCCACATCCGGACTGGACGTACTGGTTGCTCGCAACGTGCTACAGGCTGTGATGGCACTGAAAGAACAGGGTAAGTGCATCATCTTTTCGACTCACATCATGCGAGAAGTCGAAAAGCTGTGCGACCGCATTGCCGTGATTCATCGCGGACAAATCCTGGACGAAGGTACTCTGCCGGAACTTGCCGACCGCCACAATCAGCCCGACGTGGAAGAGCTGTTTTTCGATTTAATCCAGCGACACGACGACAATCTGGAAAAGTCTCCGGCTCACGTTTGAAACAAAGCCCACAGCAGCCTGCCGTACATTGATCCCCTTAAAATAAAACGTAATCAGCAATGAACTGGAAGAACGTAAAACTGGTCTTTCATCGCGAAGTTCGCGATCAGCTGCGCGACCGTCGCACGCTGTTTATGATCACCATTCTTCCAGTACTGCTGTATCCGATGCTGGGACTGGGCGTCGTTGAAATGATGCTGACGTTCAGCGAACAAAAGCGAACCGTTGTTGTCCTGAACGCAGACGAACTTCCGACGACTCCCGCGTTTCTGGACGAAACCGGAATCATGGAAACATGGTTCCCAGGCGGTCACGACGACGCCGCTCGGCTGCAGATCATCACAGATCTGCCAAAGGACGAAGTTTCAGGACAGGAATCCACAGGTCGCTCCAAACGACAGCTATCTCCCGAAAAACTGCTCGAAAATGGCCGTGCTCTGGCGGCGAACTTTTCGGAATTGCAGGGAGTCACCGACACCGAAGATCGACAAGCCGGATTACGCGAAATTCAGGATCGACTAAGCGACTCCTTTGGAAAAAGCGGCATTCAGGTATTGGTGATGGTGCCGGATGGATACGCTGAATCCATCGCCAGACTTCAATCGCAGGACGGAGTTACAGAAGCGGCTGCGGAAAGTTCGCTGCCCCCGCTGCAGGTGATTCGCAACAGCGCCGACGACAAATCAGCCGTCGCGTTTGCTCGAGTTCAAAGTGCTCTGACTCGCTGGGAAGGCGCTTTGAGATCGCACACTTTCGCAAAAGCGGCGTTGCGGTCTGACCTGCAATATCCGGCTCGTTTGGAATGGGTCGAAGTTGCTCGCGGCGACGAAGTGGCAGCGAATATCTGGAGCAAACTGTTTCCCGCAATGATCGTCATCATGGCGTTGACCGGTGCCTTCTACCCGGCCATCGACCTGGGTGCTGGCGAAAAAGAACGCGGCACAATGGAAACGCTGCTCATCAGTCCTGCTCGAAGAATTGAACTGGTACTGGGCAAGTTCCTGACGATTCTGATGTTCAGCATCGGGACGGCGTTAATGAACCTGCTAAGCATGGGTTTTACCGGACAACACATGGCGTCTGCGATGGGAGCGAATTTACCGGGGGCTGCCAGCCTTGAACTGCCGGGCATGAGCTCACTGATTTGGCTGGTCATTCTGCTGATTCCGTTGGCCGCGTTGTTTAGTGCGTTGTGCCTGGCGTTGGCGACGTTTGCCAAGTCGACCAAAGAAGGTCAATACTATCTAACTCCGCTATTGATGGTGATTATGGGCCTGACCATGTTCTGCCTTTCTCCATCGATTGAAATAACACCGCTGTACAGTGTGATCCCAGTAGTAAACGTGGCGTTGTTGCTGAAAGGCTTGCTGCTGTCGACCGCACAGAATTCACAGCTAATCGGCTACGCCGTGCCCGTACTGATTTCCAGTATCGGCTACAGCATACTGGCGCTATGGTGGGCAATCGATCTGTACAACAGCGAAGGCGTGCTGTTTAGAGAAGCAGAAAAATTCGACCTGCGGCTGTGGCTGACGAATATCACACGCGACAAAGAACCGGTGCCAGCCGCTCAGGAAGCCGGATTCTGTTTTGTGATCATTCTGTTTCTGCAGTTTGTCGCCATGAAGTACATGAAGCCCGATCTTTCGGGCAGTGATCTTGAAGCAGGTCGACAGATCATGCAAACAACAGTTATCCAGCAACTCACCATGATTGCCTGCCCGGCAATCTTTATGGGGCTGCTGTTAACCACAAGCCTGCGAGCTACGTTTCGTTTGCGTATGCCATCGTGGTCGTCAATGGCTATGGGCGTAGGCCTCGCGTTTCTCGCACACCCGATCAGCATAGAAGTCAGCAGCTTTATGGTTGATCAAGGATTCCTGCCGCCTCCTCCAATGGAAGGGCTGGCCAGAATTAACGAACTTTTGCAATCCACCGAGTTATCGCCATGGCTGTTGCTGACCGTTTTTGCTGTCACGCCCGCCATCTGTGAAGAGATCGCCTTTCGAGGATTCATTCTTGCCGGCCTGGCACGTGGCAACCGACTGGGCATGGCAGTCATTGTCTCCAGCTTGATGTTCGGCATCATACATATGATTCCGCAACAGGCGTTCAATGCCGCCATGCTGGGGCTGATTCTGGGTTTATTGGCCGTTCATAGCCGCAGCCTGTTTCCCGCCATCGCCTTTCACTTGTGCAACAACGCCATCGCGACAATGCATGCCAAAAACGGTTTTGGCATTAAGGCGGACGGCGTGTTCTTTTCGAAGGATCAGGGCATGCTGCGGTACGAAATGCCGCTGCTGATTCTGTGCGGTATCGGCATTGCAATTATGGTTGCCCGGATGATTCGAGATCTGCGTCAGGAACAGGAAGCCAAACGACTTTCTCGCATGGAATCATTCGACGCTCCAGCAGACCTGCCTGCCGCAACTGCAATCACGACCGATAACCTGACTGCCTCAACTTAACAAGGGTTTCGCCCTTGACCCGATGGCATAGCGTGCGCCAAGACGTGGAAGGCGCTAACCGCCAAACCGCTCCGTTGTCGCCACGAAAAAACGCGCACTGTGCACGCACTATTTCCAGTAAAACTCCAACTGCGGCATTTCTTCAGCATACCGGATTGCACCTGAAATCAGTCAGCGGCAACCTGCAACGCTGATTTGCCGCTGGTTCAATCCTTCGCGTTTCCAGAAAGGTTGATCCGTAATCGCATTCTGAACGTTCTTCAAGTACACCAAAGCTACCTGAAGCCGAACTTGAGGAGAAAATTGATTGCGATACGTTATCAAGCAAAAGTGGCTGACACTTGGAGACAAGTACAGTATCCGAAACGAAAACGGCGACGACGTTTTCTATGTGAATGGCCGTGTCTTCAGCTTTGGAGACAAACTTTCCTTAACCGACGCTGACGGCCACGAACTGGCCTTTATTGCTCAAAAGCTGCTGGCTTGGGGACCGACGTACAACATTCACGTTCGAGGCCAGCACTACGCAACCGTCAAAAAGAAGCTGTTCACACTGTTCCGGTGCAGATTTGAAGTAGATATTCCAGGGCCAGACGACCTTGTCGCTCAGGGAAGTTTTCTGGATCACGAATACACGTTCACTCGCCATGGCGAACACGTTGCTTCTGTTTCGAAGAAGTGGTTCAGCTGGACAGACACATACGGTGTCGACATCGCTGATGGCGAAGACGAAGTCCTGATTCTGGCCAGTGCAATCGTGATTGACCTCGCCTGCCACAACAAAAGCGACACATCCGTGGATATGGATGACTAGCGTTTGCCGAACAGGACTTGTGGTGGATTCACAGCTTGTCAGAGCCGAAGCAGGCTCAGCAGCGCCCATTTTGCAGCGACGGTTGTTCCAGTAGCGCATTGGGAAGTCTATTGCCTTCCATTCCTGTGGTTGGCAAAACCGGCCACCAAGGCATAACAACAAAACGCCCCGGATAAACGACAGCAGCAGTCCCAAATCTCTGCGATTTCCCTCTGCGTCTCAGCGTACTCTGCGTTAAAAAAGCTGACATTCGGCACTTCACAATCGTTGCCGGTTCCATTTCACCAACCCGTTGCAGATAATCGGGACCAACAATTCAAAGTCCGACCGAGAACCACATTTCTGGTGAATTCCAATATGTTCAGAAACCTGATCACCGTCTTCACGCTGGCGTATGCAGCAACTGCGTTGGCAGCGGATCGGCCCAACATTCTTTTCATCATCGCCGACGACGCTTCCCGCGACAGCATGGGAGTTTACGGCAGCACTTACGTGAAGACTCCCAACTTCGATCGCATTGCTAACGAAGGCGTGCTGTTTACAAACGCTTACAACTGCAATCCCAAGTGTGCTCCCGCGCGAGCCTGCCTGCTAACGGGACGTTACAGCTGGCAACTGGAAGAAGCCTGCAATCACAATCCGATTCTATCGAGCAAGTGGCAATTCTATCCATATCTGCTGGAAGACAGCGGCTACGTTGTGGGCTATACCGGCAAAGGCTGGGGCCCGGGAAAATGGGATGATCCCAGCACTCGCCCATCTCGATTAAAGAACGACAATCCCGCCGGTCATGCATGGTCGAAGCGAACGATGAAACCACCGTACGAAGGCATTGCCAACACCGACTACGCTGCCAACTTCAAAGATTTTCTGGACGCTCAACCGGCAGATCAGCCGTTCTGTTTTTGGTTCGGCACCAAAGAGCCTCACCGAAGCTACGGTCAGGACAACTGGAAACTGGATGGTCGCAACCTGAAAGATGTGACCGTGCCGGAATACTATCCCGACAACGAAATCATTCGCGGCGACCTGGCTGACTATGCCATCGAAGTGGAATGGTACGACACTCACATCGGTCGAGCTCTGCAGCACCTTGAAGCACACGGACAGCTGGACAACACTCTGATCATCGCAACGTCAGACCATGGTATGCCGTTTCCTCGAGTGAAAGGGCAAATCTATGATGACGGTTTTCATATTCCGATGGCCGCTCGCTGGGGCGACAGAATCAAGCCCGGTAGAACAGTTACCGACTTCATCACGTTTCCCGATCTGGCACCAACATTGATGGAAGTTGCTGGCCTGCAGCCCATCGACCAGATGACTGGACTTAGCTTTGTCCCACAATTACTGGCCGAAACATCCGGGCGAATTGACAAAGCACGCAACCACACATTGCTGGGCAAAGAACGACACGACATCGGACGCACCGACGGCGATCTGCTTTCCGTCGCGTATCCAGCGCGAGCGATCCGGAACGATGACTATCTGTACGTCCGAAATTTTGAACCAGACCGGTGGCCAGTCGGCAATCCCGAATACGGTTTTTTGAACTGCGACGCATCGCCCACAAAAAGTTTTCTGACGGAACTTTCACAAAGCGATCCACAATTTCGCTACTTCGAACTCAGCTTTGGCAAACGCCCGCTGGAAGAATTGTACGACATGCGAAACGATCAGGATTGCGTCAACAACCTGGCAGCCAAACCGGAATTTGCCGACCTCAAGGATGCGCTGTTTGAACAGATGAAAGCCGAACTAACGGCTCAGGGAGATCCCCGAATTCTGGGCAACGGCGAAATCTTTGACTATTACCCCAATTGCCAGATCGAACGACAACAGAAGCTTTACAGACAACCGAAATTCGATCCCGTCAAAACCTTCAACGAAAAGTTTGGCACGCAACCAGAATAGCAAGTCTGTCGTCACAACGCCGTGGACGAGCAACATTCGATTCGCGGCGTTGCGAACCTCTCGAAGTGGCGGGTGTCACCTAGCTTCCGTGACAACAATTTGCTGTACCGCAAGAACCGGCCTTTTTGTGCCAACCTGAAGTAGATCATCATGTTGACCGTAAACCACTTCATTGAAATCGAAGAAACAGAATTCGAATTTTCGTTTGCACGCAGTGGTGGTCCGGGTGGGCAAAACGTCAACAAGGTGAATTCAAAAGCCGTGATGCGTTGGGATCCGCATCTTTCCCAGGCGATGCCACCCGGTGTTCGGCAGCGATTTCTGGATCGCTATCAAAGTCGCTTCACCAAAGATGGAGTGCTGATACTGCAAAGCCAGAAATACCGAGATCAGGGACGCAACATTACGGATTGCATGGATCGCCTCCGAGAAATGATACTTGCAGTGGCTGTTCCGCCCATCAAACGACGCCCGTCAACTCCCAGCAAAGGAGCAAAACAGCGGCGGCTAAAAACCAAGAAGGAAAATTCCACCAAGAAGCAATTTCGCCAACGTCCATCTCGCGACGACTAGAAAAATGGCAGCAGGGAACTTGCAGAAACAGTCAATTTGACCTGTGCGCCGCGCCGGTTCTGCGAGACAATCCGGTCAAAGTGCCTGCAATTGAATGCGGCTCCAAACAGTACAAGGACGTGGTGTGTCGAGCTATACAGCAAACGAAGGTGAATCCGTTTTACCTCTGTATTCAGAGGATCGCGGACAGGCGTATCGCTGCCCGGGAGATTCCGGCACAATATCCGCCGCCATTCATTTTGCTCGCCTAAAATCCGGCTGGCATGCGTGTACTGAATGTATCTGGAACGACGATCTTCCAGCCCAGCAACTTCACCCAACTGATGCCATTCAAGTTCGCCAAAAAGCCGGACAGGAAATCAGGCGCACAGCGTTCGGCGTCCGCGGGGCCTATCTGAATGCGATTGACCGCTTTCGAGCCGCACAACTGGCGGCCATCTTTGCACGTCACCTCGTAAATTCAGAACTGCAAGCGGTCTCTGAAAATTCAGCGGCCAAGGAAACGCCAACTGCCGTCTCAGCCCGTCAAGAAATTGCCATCGGCTATGACGGTCGGATTGGATCTCCAGACATCTTTGCGGGAGTCGTTTCGGCTGTATTGCAAAATGGCTGCGATGTCGTCGATGTTGGCAGATGTACGGCCGCCAGTCTGCTGTTTGCGGCAAGGTCTGAATCCGGATTCGCTGGCTGCCTTCTGGTAACGGGAGCAGGTGGCCAATCGGGAGACGTGGGCATCGATGTTTTTGCCAGCGATGGAAGATCAATCGCAATCCCGTGGCAGGAATTCGGCGTAGGCATTCGCACTGCCAGCAAGCACGCACGATCTGACGCGGAATCTCAGCAACCCGACCTGGCGGCAAACAAGCATTCAGGCAAATCCGAAAACGTTTGGGAACACCTGGAAAACATCCGTCGTCCGGCTTCGCCAAATCGCGAACCAGATGCCAGCTCCATCACACGACCGAGCAACGTGATTCGCGACGCTGAACAAAACGCGACCGTAATTTTGCCGCCGTTAAGCCGCAGTGGCCGCCTGTTTCGTTCAGGTCGCTCCAGTGGAGAACTAACCACGTTCGCGTCAGAAGCTGCCTATGAAGGTTGGCTTGAGCGTTGGTGGCCAAACAGATTCAACGGAACAGTTTTGTTTCGAGTTGCCGACGACATCGTGGGGCAAAGACTAACCAGCGTTGCTGAAAGAAATTCGATTTCCCTGCTGCTAAGACAGGTGAGTGACACCTTTCACGAACAGGACAATTCTGGTCGACTTCCGTTAACATTCGATGTTGGTGAAGACGATCGCTTCCTGACGGTCACCTCACGTCGTGGACGCCAGTTAAGTCCGGAATCGCTGGCCACGTGGATCAACAAAGCCACAAGAACATCAGCCTCACACGTGACGGCTCACGCATCACAGGATGGCCAACGCCTGCTGCTGGTCGACGTCGCTTCTCCTCAAACCGGTCGATCACACGAAGTCATCAGCGACAGTCTGGCAATCGCCGGCTTTCTACTGACACTGATCAACACCAACGGAAACAGCTTTCCCACATAAATCCAGCCGAATAACACCAAAGAAACAACATCGGCACCTGGCGAAGATTTGCCCGATCATCTTAAGACGACCGAGCATTCCTGAACCAGGAAGTAATGGCCTTCATGGATTCCCGCCCGGCAACAGCAGTACCGCTCCACCATGCAATTTGAACGACCGCAAAGATCACTGCTGCCAAAACCATTTTCCATCCACCGCTGACATACAGAAACGGAATGGCAAACAAAGAAGACCACAGAATCCCCGAAACACCGATCAGCACCAGACCAGGTCGCGTGCGACACGAAGCCTCATCCACTCGCAATTCGGCAGTCATTGTCAGCTGACGGGTGATTAGAGGATTCTCGTAGCGGCCTGGCGATTCGAACTCCCCACGTCCTGCGGCCATCCACGCCACTGGGTCAAGGGCGAAGCCCTTGTTGGGCTGTGGCAAGTTCTTATTCCTTCGTCAGCCAATCGGTCACGTCTGTCATTTCTTGACAGCGGGGCGGCGAGCTCCATAGATGGTTGTGGGACGTTGTTCCATCGGAATCATCGGACCACCATATTTGTTGACCAGTTCATCACAACGTTCTCGCATTTTCGTAAGCGTTGCTTTGTATTCAGGATCATTCACGAAGTTCTTCAGCTGATCCGGATCGCTTTGCAGGTCGTGCAGGAATTCCGACAGCGGTTGCTGGTCGTAGTACCGAGCATAAACATATCGCTGATCACGAACACCTTCCCACGTCAGAGTTGGAGCCAAAACATTGTGTTCGCAAAAGAAATCGGTTCGCCAGTCACTCGGAGTACCGCCATCGACAATCGGTTTCAGGCTGCGTCCCTGATAACTTTCCGGAACAGCAGCACCCGCCCAGTCAACAACAGTTGCGGGAATGTCCATATTCATCACCAGCTGGTCAACCTTTCGACCTCGCTGATTTTCGGGCAGACGCGGATCGTAAATCACCAGAGGAACTCGCAACGACTGTTCATAATGTGACCACTTGCCCGCGAAGCCTCGATCGCCCATGTAATAGCCATTGTCTGCGCTGTAAACGATGATTGTGTTGTCGTCGAGCCCCTGTTCCTTTAACGTTGCTCGAATACGACCTATCACAATGTCAATGCCGGTGATCATGCGGAAGTAGGCTCGAATGTTGGACTGATACTTATCCGGCGTATCCCATCGCCAGAAGAAGCGTTCGCGGTTGATCGAATCCTTCAGGTGTTGAGGCTGGCTTTCAAAGATCTCTGCGGCACCCAAACGTGGCGGCGGAACTTTGATATCTTCGTACATCGGATGAGTCGCCTTGGTCCACGGAAAATGACCAATTCCTGGGCGCTTGTCGCCGTCTTCCGCATGAGCTGCGTTGAACCACAGATTCAACACGAACGGCTTATCTTTCGGCTGCGACTTAATGAAGTCGACACCGCGATCGCCGATGATTTCCGTTTCGTGGCGCAGAGTGCCATCCGGCTGCTTTTTGTAATAGGGAGCTCGATTGATGCCTTCAAACTCATCAAAGTGATCCTGCGGCTTGAAGCCCTGTGGTCCACGGATGTGCCACTTGCCGAAGAAACCCGTGCGGTATCCGGCCGCGCGCATCACGTCGGGGGAAAGACTTTCCACAGCCTGCGGCGTCACCGTATCCGGCTTTTGCTTCGAACCAAACGAACGACAAGTCAGGCCAGTCATCAGAGTGGCTCGACTGACCCAGCAGATCGAATGCTGCACAAACATGTTCTGAAAATGAACTCCGTTTGCCGCAAGATCATCCACATTAGGAGTCTTGACAATCGGATGTCCCGCACAACCCAAAGTATCGTTGCGCTGATCGTCTGTTAGAAAGAAGACGATGTTAGGCTGTTTGTCAGCGGCATCAGCAGTGACCGACGTTCGCAAAGCCGAAGCGAGTATGAGCAAAAAAAGGACAAAGCGTGAATTCATGAAATTACCCGTTCAGCATCGCGTTGAAATTAACGGTCGTCTTCGCAGCTCAGTCGTGCGAAACGTCTCCCCAGTATCTTAAAAAACACTTAGTTATCAAGCCGGTCGGCATATATGCCACTGACAAGGCTGCTCAGTAAAAGATCGCCACAAGTCAGCCGAACCGAATTCAATGGCCGCACACTTCACAGCCCGGGCGCTGCGCAATTGGTAGAGTTCTAAAGTTCATTGTTCGCAGATTCACCCACAACATGCGATTGGTAAGCGGTTCGCCGATCCCGGTAATCAGCTTGATCACTTCCACGGCGGCCATCGACGCCACCATGCCAGAGACGGCTCCGAAAACGGGAAATTCGCGTTTCCAATTCGGCGGGTCTTCGGGGTACAGACATTTCAGGCACGGCGTTGAACCGGGGACAAGCGTTGTCAGCTGTGCGTCCAGATCGTACATCGCACATTCCACCAACGGCTTGCCCTGAACAAAGGCAGCCTTGTTCATCGCGAAACGTTCGCTAAACAATGGAGCTGCGTCGACCACGATATCTACTTCTCCGATCAGCGAAGACGCATTTTCTTCGCTGATATTCTCGGACGTCGTGTGAATCTCCACAAATGGATTCAGTTCTTTCAGCCGCCGTTCGGCAGATTCAACTCGCGGCTTTCCCAGCCAGTCAGTTGTCATCAACAGTTGGCGATTCAGGTCGCTGGGTTTGACGTTGCCAGCGTGAGCCAGCACCAAACGCCCAACTCCTGCCGCCGCCAGATAGTAAGCGACGGTGCCACCAACGCCTCCCAATCTTGAAACAAGCACACTGGCAGCCTTGAGTTTTTGCTGGCCTGCTTCGCCGACATCAGGAGTCCACATCTGCCACTCGTATCGAGCTTTCTCGGCATCCGACAGGTGAGGAACGGAATTATTCATTCGAAGCTTTCCATAACGCGGCAGGCTGTTGCTGCCGGTGGTCCACGTTTATTACCCGCCCGAAATCGGAGGCAACAACAGAACCACGTCGCCGTCGATTAACTGATGAGGTTCGCTAACGGATGAAACAACAGGGCGATCGTTAACGAACACCATCACGCTTGGTCGCACTTGCCCGTCGGCAGTCAGAAGGCGTTCGTGAAGTGACTCGCCAAGCTGATCACAAACGCACTGCAGAGCAGACTGCAGCGAATCGCGGTCAGGCAGCTCGACCTGAAGTTCGTTGATTGCGGCAACCTGACGCAGTTGCGCTTCGAACTGAACCGTAACCTTCATGGGACCTTCTTTGCGGTAGACTCAGCGACCGACTCGGACAACGTTCCTCCGAGCAACACCAGGCGGCGATTGGCCAATGCTTCGGCCTCCTGAGTGCTGTGAGTGATGTGTAGTGTAGTGACGCCGGAAGTCGATGTCACTGTTCGAAGAAGTCCATGCATCTCGGCGCGTGTGACTTCATCCAAAGCACTAAATGGCTCGTCCAGCAGCAGAACAGAGGGGCGAAACGAAAGAGCTCGCCCCAGAGCGACTCGCTGCGATTCGCCGCCACTTAGCGCTTTGATCGTTCGCTTCAGCAGGTGCCGAATGCTTAATTCGCCGGATAGTTCTTCCACGCGTTTCACAATATCCGCTGGCGACCATTTCCTCAGCTTCAACGCGAATTCCAGATTTTGCTGAACAGTCATCGTTGGAAACAATGCCAGGTCCTGAGGCACATAGCCGATTCCTCGATCACCGGGCTGAAACTTTGTGACGTCCTGGTCGTAAATCAAAACCTTGCCACCAATCACGTTTCGCAATCCGCAGATCGCTTCCAGAATCGTGGTCTTGCCCTGACCAGTCGGTCCCATCAGCACTGCGTATTCGTTCGGTTCGACTCGGAATGAAATTCCCGTCAGCGAAAACTGCCCCGCTCGAATGTTGACGTTCTGCAGTTCGATCATGACGAGAGCCCCGTTCCCAGAACTCGCAGAATCAACAATACAACGACTGCCATCGCCACCATCAGCAACGACACCGCAACGGCGGCGTCCAGATTGCCAATACTTAGTTCCAGAAAGACGCTGGTTGACAACACTTCAGTTCGCATGCGGGTGGCACCAGCAAAAACCAAAATCGGCCCGAACTCTCCCAGTGCTCGCGCCCAGGAAATGGTTCCGGCCGCAATGATGCCTTTCCATGCCTGGGGCAACGAAACCAGCAGAAACGCCTGTGCTCGCGTGCACCCCAAAGTTCTGGCTACGTCTTCCGTACGCGGGCTGATCTGGTCGAAGGTAACTCGCATTGTCCTGACGGCAAACGCACACGACACGGAAAACTGAGCCAGAATCACGGCTGGCCAGCGGTAGGTCACCGGAAAACCAACACCGTCTCGCAGCCACTTTTCCAGTTGCCATTCACCAAGGTTCAGGTGAAACAGGATCAGAAGGCTAAGTCCCAGCACCAGCGGAGGTAGCACGATGGGAATATCAACCAGCGTATCAATCACCCATCGGCCCGGAAATTTGTACCGAGAAAGCAGATAGCCCAGCGGAGTTCCCACCCAAACAGAAAGTACCGCAGCAACCGTGCAGGAAATCAACGTCAGACGAAAGGCCGCTTGAATTTCAGGCTTCAGCAGAGCATCACGAAAATCAGCGAACGACGTAAACATGAAGTCGGCCGCCAACAGCAGCACGATCAGCATGATGAAGCTGGCAGACAGTCCTCCCATCAACAAAAAGAACGGCACGTCCGATCGCTGCCGCGATGGTGAGGCTGATTGCGTCGGCCCCTCAAACGGAGTCTGCGAAGTGCGAACGCCACCAGCAGCGTTTATGTCTTCCTGCCGGCCCGTCACTGCTTGTCGCCACCCATTTTGTTCAAGGACTTCTTCAGCTGCCACTGAAAACCTTCCGCCAGGAAATCGTTTTGCGAGTCGGCCGAACAGATGCGTTCGAACAGCCGAGTCGTCAATTGTCGATTCGGTGAATCCAGACGAATGGCGAATGGTTGGATGGCGACGCTGCATTCCAGCCCTTTAATGCGGACAGCATCAAGCTGATCCGCGGCACCGGCTGCGTTACTAAGGTACACAACTGCGGCATCCAATGCTCCGGTTAACAGCTGATTAACAAGCATGTCTCCTGTGGGAACCTGAGCACTCACGTTGGCCATTACTTCCTTTTGAATGCCGCCTTCTTTAAGTGTATTCTGTGTCAACCAGCCCATCGCACATTGTTTTTCGTGACCAATGCCGACTCGTACGCCTTCTGTCGCAAGATCTTTCAAAGTCTTGATGTTCTTTGGGTTACCCTTCTGCACAAGAATCACCAGTTCGTTCTGTGACACATCGATTGGTTCGGGAAACAGGTCCGGAACCTGCTGCATGAATTCAGTGTCGCACGCAAAGTAGGCGTCCGGGTGTTGCCCAGCTTTCATTTGAGCCACAAGGATGCCGCACCCGTTGTACACTCGGTTAACTCGAACGCCTTCGCGTTGTTCGAACTTTGTCACCGTGTCATCGATCGCGGGTCGCAACATTGACCCGGCAAAAATCGATAACTCTGGAACATCCGCCCACTGGTCGCCGTCGACAATTCGAAAACCAAACTCGACATAGCGCTTCAGTCCGCGATCCGCAGAGGAAACGAAGCGAGCAAAGTGCAGAGCCTGTTGCGGAAGTTTGGTGGTACTGACAACACCAATGGCGATATTAGACGACACCTGTTCCAGTTCAGGCAGTTCGATGTATTCGAGATCCGGATACGTATGCAACACCGCGTCGTAGACGATTCCCGCATCGGCGGCACCAACCAGAATATCGTTCGCCACTTCGGTAACCGTGGTGCGGTACGCGGTTGTTGCGTCATCCAGTTTGTTCCATAGATTTTGTCCCTGCAGAACTGTTCGACAAACTTTGCCAATGGCTGCAGCATCAGGATTCGCTTGAACAAGCCGCACTTCGGGCTTCAACAGATCTGCGAACACCTTTATGTTCAGCGGGTTGCCTTTTTTAACGGCGACAACACCCTGTTGCCGAGCGATAGGAATCGATTCTGACACCAGACCTTTATCGCGGGCAATTTGTAGATAGCTATCGTCTGCAGGAAGGTACAGATCGCCGGTTTGTGAGACTTCAATTGAACCCAGCAGAGTTTGCGAAGGACCGTATTGAATCTCCAGAGTACGACCGGTTTCCTTTTGATAGTCGCTCTTGATGGCTTCCATGACAGCTCGATTGCTGGCCGCGCAATACAGCATGGTTGGAGTTGTTTTGCTATCGGCAGAGGCACCACTGCCAGCCGGCTGCAACGGCCGATCCCCCTTGATCAGCATTGCCGCAAGAATCACCAGCAAAGCCAGCGACAGGACCATAAACAAGACAACTCGATTCACGATGCGTTCTTTCGGAGCAGATGCAGGTTTTGTTCAGCCATTTCGCAGGTCCTAAAAATCCTGACGAGGGTTACCTGGAAAACAACGCAGCAAGCGCTGCGAAACCGATCAATCCAATGATCACCCAAACAACGAAACCAGTTGACTTAGTTGCTGGCGCACTCACTGAAAATTCATCCGGCACGTGTTTGAAACCATCGACTGGCTGATGAGCGGAAACGGATTCTGCAGACGCGGAAACGGCTGGCTCATCATCCTTCGCAACTTGAGTGGCCTTGGCCGAATTTCGCCCTGGAGGAATGAGCACCAGTTCCGGTAAAGCAATGTCCTCAGCAGCGGACTTCATCTTTTCAGCCACGTCATCTGCATCTTCGCCGAACAGTTCGGTGTTCCAATCTTTCGCAAGCAGCAGGTCGAACCCGGGATTCATGTCTTTGACCTGACACGAACAGGCCCCGCAAAGGAACAGAGTAAGATCTTCGATCAGCCCGGCTTCAACCTTTGACGCGGGAATCACTTCTAACGCTCGCCCTCGACCGAAGACGGGCACCACCAGTGGCTGGTCCGCCAGCTTGGAATCCGGGTCCATGCCATGCAGAAAGTTCACAAGGTACGATTCCGCAGGATCGCTCGGGTCGATTTCCAGCACCGAAAACTTCATCAACAACGGAATGTCAGAAAACAGTTCGGACCCGGGCAAGCCGATCCCTTCCGGCAATGGAATCTTATTGCCAAGTTCCGTTAACTGCTGCGTCAACAGTGTTGTCACGGCAGAGTTGCGTTCTGCGTTACTGCTTTTCAGAACCAGCCAGACGGCGGAATCACCAGTCACCAATCGCCGAGTCAGTTCGCGACGAACGGGTGAATCAAGGATGCCCGAAGCAGCCGCATCGTCGATCGATCCTCGCCAGCTGTTCACTGACTTCCCTCGCCCAACCATTGAGCGAACGACAACATAGGGCAGGGCGGGCTTTGAATCCTGCGATTGCAGGCCAGCCCATAATGTCGCAATCGAATCATCCATTGATTCGCTCAGGTGCTGGCGAACGATCTTCATGTTAGCGATGCCGTTGCTATCGACCGACGCTGCATCAAGACCGCTTAAGAACGATTTTTGAGCGTCGGTAAAGCTGCCATCATGAAACACGATCACTTCACAGATATCGGGCCGCCAACGTTCCAGTGCATAGCGGAACACGGGAATATTGCAGGCCGTCGCCACAGACGACAACAATAGAGTCAGTAAAGTTGCTGTGAAGAATTTCATACGGATTCAAAGTTCTGCAGCAAAGTAAACGCGGTCAATGAAATTGAGGTATGGCCCCGAATAAATTAATTGATTGACAACACAGCACGACTTCACAATTAACATTCCATGGCGTTTGTGAGGAATCGCAATTTGGAGATTCCTGTTTTCACAGTCGCGGAGCGACGACTTGTGACAGCCTCGGACTTCAGTCCGAGGTAGCACCAACCTCGGGTTGAAACCTGAGGCTATCGCATGTCGTCGCTCCGCGACTAACCCGGTGCGAAGTTCGACGACGTCGCGAACTTAATTGTGTTTCCAGCGTATACGATGTGTCCAACCTAAACGGGTTTCATTAATGTCAATTCGGGATATGAATTCAGGACTAATCTTTAGCGAAAGGCCAAATGTTGATCAACAGAAACAGCAGCAGCCTATTTGCCAAAACACATCAGTTTGCCATCCAGGGTTGATAAAAACAGTCTGCCGTTTGCTCCGGCAAGTCCGTCCCAGGCGGGCAGCGTTCCCAGTTCAACCTTGTGTTCGACCTCGCCGGTGTCAGCACTGACGGCCAATAACTGCCCGCCAGCTTTGCCTTCCAAAGCGTCGTCCTGTTTTGCCAGCAACGCCTGAACTTCAGGATCACGTTCCGTCAACTGCTGGAATGTCGATTCTTCGTCGATGATATCCGGAGGCCCAACGATAAACAAAGTCGGCCCTGCCAACACCATCGCTCGAACATAGATCGGCACGTCCGAAGTCCACTTGGGCTGAACAAGGCTGTCGCCCGGTTTTTGAACAGCGTTGTCGCCACCCTTTTTCTTACCAACGGTGAATTGAATTCCCTGACCAAACTTACCCTCAACAGGTTTCCCGCCGGCCACTGTTCCATTGTTGCGAAACGTCGACATATCACGAGCCGTGCCGTCGTCAAACGTCGCCACCAGCACCGGAACTTCACCAAGTTCGGAACCATCCTTGAATCGAGCCGCAACGTCTTCGTCGCTGGCCGCACTAAAGTACAGGCGAACCTCATCAATGACTCCGCCAAACGGATTCGGTGACTTGTATTCACCAACCGCCGTACCGTCGTCACCGCCGACTTCCATTCCCTGAGCCGGATTTGTGGCCAAAAGACCAGAAGCTTCACCTTCTGCCACGCGTTCACCGTCGACATACAGACGCATCTGCTTGTCTTCCGTCAGCACGCCAGCAACATGGTGCCATCCGCCAACCGATCGCTTCTTCGCCGTAACCGAGCTAAGCTTGCCTGCTGCTCGAACAAGGAACTGAGGACTGCCGTTGGCGATCGTCAAAGCAAAGCCGTCTGTTGGACCTCCGCGAGCGATAATGGTGCCGTTTGGACGAGTTGTCGTGAACCACGCTTCGACGGTCAGCGGCTTACCTAACGGATTAAGAGCGGGTGGCTTGCCGAAGCTGACAAACTGTCCCGGAGCAGCCTTTCCGCCACCTTTTTTCAGAAACCCTTCCGGAATCTCGGGCGGTTCTGGTGGAGCGGCGAACAGCTGGTGTTCCAGCGTGGTCGTCCAACGAAGGTATTCTGGTTTGCGACCATAGCCATAAACATAGCCGTCGCCATTCACCATGATTCGTCCCGACGGCGCGAAGCGGCCAGCCTGATAATAGCCGCCGTGGCCACCAGCGAAGCTTTGCCCCATCACCCAGTACGAACGATGAAACCACGTATCGTCAAGATAGCCCATCGGAGCAAACAAGTGAGCTCCTTCGCCGCGCTGCTTTGATGCCTGAGTTGCGAAGTCGCCTGAATTCGGGCCAATCTCAAGTCGGTTGCCTTCAAGGTCAAACTTCTGCGACTTCATGTAAACGTACATATCGTCGGAACTCAGAATATCGGGCAATCCCACGGGCATTTGCAGAACCTGCAGAACTTCCTGAAGGTTGTTGCCGGTTGCGGGATTTGTTTCGTCCATAACGGTTTCTGAAAGCTTGGTGCCTCGCAGGTCCAGTCGCAGTAATCGCAGACCACCGTCCAAAAAGTTAGAGCGGCCGGCAACAGTATAAATCGTGTCGTCTCGAACCAGCACGCTTCCGTGAACCGGCCACAACGATTCCAATTGTTCGTAGGCCATCGTGCGCCGATCCAGCGGTGCCGCTCGATAACGCCATGCCAGTTCGCCGGTCGATGCCTGCAGACAGTAGACCCAGCCGTCGGCTCCCCCAAAGATCACTCGCCCCTGATGAATGGTTGGCGGAGAATCAATACGAGCTCCTGCAGTAAACGTCCATTGCTGTTTTCCGGACGCTTCGTCAAGAGCATACAACGTATGCTTGTCTATTTGAGCAACATAGACCTTGCCATTGGCAATCACGGGAGACGTCAATCGCCCACCAAGATCGACCGTCCACTTTGTGTCGACTTTTGCGTCGATGGGAAGCTTCGTCGTTCCGCTGCGTCCCTTGTCGCCTCGATAAGTCGGCCAATCATCTTCCGCTTCAGAAGCATCCAGCACTGTGTCGAACGCGGGGCCTTTTTCCAGACGTCCTTCTTCGGGCACAGTGGTTGGCACAGGTCGGGTTGGAGAAAACGGAGCCAACGCGTTGAAGCCAAACAGCTTTGCTTCCGGGTAGCAGGCACAGTTATGAGGAGGAGCGTACGTCAACCCATTGCACGGCATCACTCCGTAAAGACAGCCGCCTCGCACCCAGTGATGTATGTCCCAGTGTTCTTTTTCCGGGTCGACAAATTCGACACCCGTTCGTGAAGGCATCAGAAAATTGTCGGTCGCTTTAGCGATGTAACATCGATGATGAAACCAATACGTGTCGACATCCGGAGCGAACTCTTTCTTAACTTCGCCCGTTCTTGGATCGCGACCGGTGAACACGCCGCTGTCGTTGCTTGATGTTGTGGGAGCACACCAGACAAGTCCGTTCAATACCATCAGGTCCTGCGGAGACTGATAGCCGGAATTCGGATGTTGCGAGCTCCACAGTTCTTTGCCAGTGGCCGCATCCACGCTCACCATTTTGCCGTCGCCGCCGGCATACAGAATCACATCGTTATAGGCCACCATTCGCGGGCCGAAGTTGAACGTAAACGACTTGCGGCGAGTAACGGGTTCGGTATTCCAAAGCAGCTCGCCCGTCTTCTGATTTAACGCGACCAGTTTTTCACCGTCGTGGAAATAAACGTTGCCTCCGTGTGCTGATAGAGTCAGCGGAGAAACTTTGGCCTTGGTGGCCCACAGTTGCTTGCCCGTTGTTTCGTCAAACGCCATCAACACGCGAGGCTCTTCGTTCCAGAAGAGTTCTCGAACGGCGGCCTGATCACCGACTCGACCGTTCAACGGAGCGTAATCTGCCAGCTCGGCCTTGCCTTTTCGAGCAACCAGAAACAGCATTCCATCTGTGTTGATGACTTCTTCGGTTGCGTCTGAGTCTTCATAAGTGCGAAGCGTTTCGCCAGTGGCAGCGTCAAGTGCCATCAGCGGTGCGTCATAGCCAAGCGTTACAAAAACGGTAGTGTCGTTGGAAACAAGCCGTCGAGCCAGCGATGTTGGTCCGCTCTTTAGTGGCCACAGGTGATTCTGCCAGTTCGGGATATCACGCTTCCAGAGAATCGATCCGTTGAAGGCATCCCGAGCAACCAGTTTCCATCGGGATGGCAACTGAATCGAAACGCGGCTGCCTTCATCCATGATGTAGAACATTCGCCCATTTGTTGAAACCAAAGCACTCATGCTGGCCATACGATCGTGATGACGCGACCACCGAGGACTGCCGACCCACTGCAGATGCCGAGGCGGGCCAACCACATCGTCATGAGCCACCGAATTACCGCTGGCGTCGTGAAGATAGTGCGACCAGTCGTCGATATTCTCTGGCCGAGGTTTCACGGTCTTCACCCAGTTACCGCTGGCGTCTTTCACCATCGCCACGCCATTGGGCACCAGCACTCGCAGAACCTCGTCCATCGACACGTCACCGATGTCTTCTGTGACAAACAGATTGACCAGATTGTCAACGTAAGGCAGCTGGCCTGCCGCAAAGTTGACGATGGAAACGTCGCCGTAGACGCCCGCTTCGTGAAGCATCGCACGTGCCGCTGCAACGTTTGCAGCGTTGCGTTCCAGGCCATGCACCTGAGTCGTATCGTTCTGTTTCAAAGCCGCCGTCAGGGTTCCGTCGCCGGCTCCCAGATGCACAAAGAAGCCTGCCGAAATTCCGGATTCCGCAATAATCGACTTCGCATCTGCTGCGACATCGGCAAACACGTTGTTACCAAGAAGACCAAGTGCAAGTAAGGTAAACACAGGCAGACAACAGCGAATCAAGCGAGGCATGCAAAACGCTCCACAGTTAACTTTGGCGGAAGACATCCGATCCAGCCGCGACCGTCATGGAAGGACACAAAAACCAGTGTCCATGCTACCAAGCAACCAAAGAAAGTCACTCCATAACGAAAAAACACCCTCATCCGCGAAGCAACTTGCCGGGACGTTGGTTGTGCGAGCGATCCTCACGCAACGGCGTGAAGACGCAAAGAAACACACCCTGACTTTGTGCCTTCGGTCATCACAATACGTAACACAAACTCATCCCAGTTCGTACCAAACAAGAACTTCGCCGCTGACCCTAGCAGCGTGTCCGGGAAGCCATTCTTTGTTGTTGCCAATGGCGTCTGAAAT
>ERZ887942.652-NODE-652-length-26824-cov-20.036647_pt1 | contig 26824 bp, 24 predicted proteins | sample MGYA00521099_ERZ887942 | MGnify/ENA primary metagenome ERZ887942 (study PRJEB32303, sample SAMEA104408605) | aquatic metagenome | biome: Brackish water; feature: Pelagic; material: water | place: Baltic Sea | collected 2014-06-07T06:48:00 | depth 16,251 m ...
CCTGGTTAGGATCTTCCGATGCTATCGGGCGGGAGAGACTTCCGGCATAAAGAAGAATCGCATCACGCTGGTTTTTGATACCCCGAAGAGCGCGTGTCTTGGTTGGGAGCGCTCAAATAACTTCCCGATATTCCGGGTGGATTTCCGGGGCGATAGGTGTGACTCTGACGACGCGATGATCGACATGTTGGTGCGGCTGTATGACTTGCCGGAAAGTCACAAAATTTATGCGCGGGTCGCAGAGTCGGGAGTGATCCTGCGTCGACCGGGTGCTTACGAGAAACATTTGGTGGAAAGCTTTGTGAGAGAACATTTCTCTCCCAAGTGGGTGAGTGAAGTTCAAGTGGCTTTTTCGCGGCAGCCGATTGCTTGTTTCATTGCGACGAAGGATCAGAAGATTTTAGGGTTTGCGTGCTACGAGACGACCGCAAAGGGATATTTTGGTCCGACAGGAGTCGCGGAGACCGCACGCGGATTGGGATTAGGGAAGGCTCTGCTTTTCAAAGCGCTCGAGGCCCAGCGGGAAGCGGGGTATGCTTATGCCTTCATTGGGGGAGTGGGGCCGAAGGAGTTTTATGCGAAGACAGTGGGTGCGGTGGAAATTCCCGGTAGCGATCCTGGCGTTTACGTCGACATTATCCCCGAGCCCCCGGCCAATTCATGAGCGGACAAGATCCTAAATTTGTAAAAGGGGCGTTTGCCAAGATCGCCGATCGTTATGTGGTGACCAATCACGTCCTCAGCATGGGGACCGATATTCTTTGGCGCAAGAAGGTGGGCCGGATGGTCCGTGATTGGAATCCAACACGCGTTCTCGATGTCGCGACCGGGACCGGGGATTTGGCGTTGGAGATTCAGAAAAAATGCCCGGAGGCAAAAGTGCTGGGGACTGATTTCTGTCCGGAAATGCTCGCGTATGCCACGAAGAGCGGAGTGCAGGAAACGCAGGTGGCGGATGCCATGAACCTTCCCTTTGACGATGGCGGGTTTGATGTGGTGACGGCGGCCTTTGGGCTTCGCAATATGGAAAACTGGGAAGAAGCGCTTCGCGAGATGGGGCGGGTCACCAAGGCCGGGGGACATCTCCTGGTTTTGGACTTCTCAACACCGGGCGGGCTGTTGAAGAAACCTTATGGTTTTTATCTCAACAAGGTTCTCCCGAAAATCGCAGGGTTACTCACGGGACAAGGCGGAGCCTATCGGTATCTCGCGGGTTCAATCGGGGAGTTTCCTCACGGCGACAAAATGCTTGCACTTTTCGAGAAGGCCGGCCTGACCGAAGGAGAGTGTCTGCCCTTGAGTGGAGGAATCGCGTCCATTTACACAGGCGTTAAAGCTTCGGAGAAGTCTTAGCTCTCCCCCCGGTGGGCGGTCATTCCGAAAAGAGCGGAGGAAATCATGAGAAAGGCAGCAACAAAGGCGACAAATGGGGAACAGACATTTAGAGGGCATGGCACTCGGTTAAGAGGGGGCTTCGCAGCATGTCTGCCGGGAAATGAACATGACCGGGACGGATCATGCCGCTATCCGAGTGACATTCCATTTAGAGGAGATTCCCCGGGATTAGCCAAAGGGGAAATTCAGTCCTTTTTTAAGACATCTGAACAGGCTTGCCGAGGTGCGGAAGTTCGCTAGGTTCTCGCTATGAACATCGCAGGATATGGGAACCAGTGGGTATGTGATTTAGTTCCATACGAACCGGGGAAACCGATCGAGGAAACGGCGCGCGAATTGGGGCTGAACCCCGGGGATATTATTAAGCTGGCCAGTAATGAGAATCCTTTGGGACCCTCACCAAAGGCCAAGAAGGCGATGGTGGCGGAGATTGAAAAAGCCCACCTTTATCCGGATGGTGGCGGCTATCGTTTGCGATCGGCATTAGCTGAGAAGCATGGCGTGGCTTTTGAAAACATTGTCCTCGGGAATGGCTCGAACGAGATCATCGAACTTCTCTGTCATTCGTTCCTCAAGCCCGGGGTGTCATTGATTGCCGCGGAACATGCCTTTGTGGTCTATAAGCTAATGGCGACTCTTTTCGGAGCAGATTACATCGAAGTTCCCGATCCGGGATTTGTCCATGATCTCGACGCCATGCTGGAGGCCATTACACCGGAAACCCGTTTGGTGTTCATTGCCAATCCGAACAATCCGACAGGCACGCTTGTCGGGCAGGAGGAGATCGACCGCTTTATGTCGGGACTTCCCGACCATGTCGTTGCCGTCTTCGATGAAGCCTATCATGAGTTCCTGGAAGATGCTCCGGATGCCATCCGCTACGTCAGGGAGGGCCGAAATGTCTGCGTGATGCGGACGTTCTCGAAAGCCCAGGGACTTTCGGCTCTAAGAATCGGTTATGGAATCACCTCAAGTGAGGTGGCGGGTCTGCTGAACCGGTCACGGCAGCCATTCAATGCCAACGCCATAGCGCAGGCCGGCGCTTTGGCTGCGATCCAGGATGAGGAACACATCACCGCTACGGTGAAAAATAACGCCGAAGGGTTGCGGTTCTTCGAAACAGCCTTCGCAGAGCGGAGCTGGGAGTTTGTCCCCAGTCACGCAAATTTTGTGCTCGTTAATGTGGGAGATGGAGATCGTATTTTTTCCGGACTGCTCAAGAAGGGAATCATTGTGAGAGCAATGAGGGGCTATAAACTCCCCGAATGGGTGAGGATATCGATTGGAACTCCCGATCAGAATGCTCGTTGCCTGTCAGAAATGGACAAGCTTCTCACCAGTTGACTTTTAAGGCTTTCTTTCCTCTACTTCCAACGACATGGAAATCCCCCCCGGGCAAAAACAATTCGAGTGCGAGCACTGTCAGGCTGCCATTCTGGCGCCTGCCGACCTGCCCGCGACTTCCGCGCCGTGTCCGATGTGTCATCAAATGACAACCTCACCTGCACTTGACGAGAGGCCTTCGCGAACCAACGAGGGACAAGGGGGCAACTCGGCGGGGCGGAGCCAGCAACCAGCCCCAACCCCAGCTGATCAGCAAAATAGCAGTGGAGGAACGGTCTTGCTCTGGGGATTGGCAATCCTTACTTTCGTAGGCCTTTTGACGGGAGGTTACTACCTTTACCAAGAGAAGCGGGTAAAGTCGGAGGCCAGGGGCATCGCTCTTCCCGACGGACCAGCGACGCTTTCGGTGTCCCGCCCCGTCTTTGATGGGGTGGAAAAAGAAGCGCTCAAGATTCTACGCGATTTTCTCGCTGCTAAAACTGTTGAAGCAAAGGCCGGGTTCGTCATAGGAAAAGAAAAGTCCATTCCGGACATGAAGAACTACTACGGAGGAGGAGCGATCGAAAAAGACGATCTCCGTGCCGATTATTTTTCGGAGTGGGCCATGGATACAGTTGATACCGATCGTGGTATTTATCTTTTGGAATATGACCGGCCCAAGCAGTTTAAAATGGGCGAGCTGTTCAGCCCAATTACCGATTTCAAGACCCATCTCACCCTCAAAGAACCCGACCTGCAGGCCAAGGCGATGGCGAGGCGGGGGAATTTTGAGATGGAAGCCGAAAGAGCTCGAATTTTCATCAAAGAAGTCGACGGAGAGCTTTTATTGGACTGGCACACCTATGTGCAAACCAAGGATCGTCTCTTCCGCGATTTTATTGACTATCCGGTAGCCGGTCGGAAGCAGATGTTCCGATTGGTTATCGGAGAAGACGTGGGCACAATTTTTGAGAAGGACCCATCTCTTAGAAGATACCGTCTTTTGGATCCTGCGCACTCAGAGGAGGATGTTGTCATGGTGACAATCGAAAAGAACTCCGAAGTCGGTCAAATCCTTGAAAAAATTGCATGGACGGATGTGATCGGAAAAAATCCGAATGGCAGCTCGATCACGCTGGAGCTGAAGTGGAGTAACGATTCCAAACCAGTCATGCAGATTTCAAAAGTCATCTGCTGGGAGTTTTTGGGAGTCGGAGGGGATCCCTCGAATCTCTCCAACACCAAATAGGGATGCCAGACACGATCGCCGCTATTGCAAGTCCCGCCGGGACGGGAGCGGTCTCCTTGACCCGACTTTCGGGTCGGGATGCTTTTAAGATCGCGAAGATAGCGATCGGAGGGACCGGTTTACCAGTCAAACGGTATGCAGGACTTCGTCGAATTCGTGATGAGCGGGGGCTGGTGATCGACGAGGGGGTGCTCGTGTGTTTTCAAGGGCCGGGGAGCTACACCGGCGAGGATGTCGTGGAGTTCACGGGACATGGAGGAATCGTGGTCACCCGGAAGATTCTTGAACGGCTCCTGGAACTGGGTGCAGAGCCCGCGGCTCCGGGAGAGTTCACCCAACGGGCTTTTATGAATGGCCGAATGGACCTCACGCAGGCCGAGGCCGTGATGGACCTTATTTCGGCGCAAACTTCTCTCGCATTGAGGTCTGCGACAGAACAGTTGGAAGGACGACTCGGAGCGACTTGCGAAGACATCAGAGCCAAATTGCTCGGGGCAACGGCCCATTTGGAGGCTTACATAGATTTCCCCGAAGAGGACATCGATCCCGCTGTGGGAGAAATCCTTTGCTCAAATCTGGAAGACCAGAAAAGTCGGATTGAACAATTACTCGCGACGGCCGACCAAGGGAGAATCCTGAGAGAGGGGGTTAGAACCGTGATCTACGGGAAACCCAATGTCGGGAAATCCAGTCTGCTCAACCGTCTTTTGGGCTATCAGAGAGCGATCGTCAGTACCCGGGAGGGAACAACGCGCGACACCATTGAGGAGGTGGTCAATCTCCAAGGGATTCCGCTTCGATTGATCGATACCGCCGGCATCAGGGAGTCGGACGACGAGATCGAGCAAGAAGGAATTGCGATGACCCGGGGGCAGGTTGCCCGGGCTGATCTCGTGCTTGAAGTGCGGGATCTAAGCGAGGCCGCGTCTCCTTCCTCGCTCGAACTACCTGATGGCGTAAAGCATCTCGAGATCTTTAATAAGTCGGACTTGATCGATGAGAGTTGGAGGGGGACCGGGGGGTTGAAAATTTCTTGTGAGACAGGTGAGGGGTTTGAGCAAATGGAAAGGGCAATTGCCGAGCTCCTTGCGCTCGACGACCAGCATTGGGGCGAGCACTCGGTCGCCGTGAATGCGCGCCACCAAGCCTGCTTGTTTCGAGCCTGTCAATCTTTGGGAAAAGCGATCAATTCGCTTCGATCCGGAGAAGAACCGGAGCTCACGGCACTGGATCTCAGGGAATCGTTGACTTCGATTGGCGAAATCGCCGGAGTGGTCGACACCGAGGAAATTCTAGGCGAAATCTTCGACCGCTTTTGTATTGGGAAATGAAATCACGTAAAGCTTCAATCGATTGGATGTTGTTCGCATCGACCGGGATATTTTTCATGGTCGGCCAATTTATTGCCCCGCGCTACGAGAGAATGCTCCTTGAATCGGGGATCGTTGAAGAAGTGACGCCCATTTCGGTCTACTGCCTGATTGCGAGTGCGGCAATATTCGTTTGCCTGATCGGGCGATGGATCTATCGCCTGACTCACCGCGTGAAATAAAACGTTCTATTGCGAGCCTCACTGGAGCCGACATTTCAGCGAAATCAGGGGTTCGGATCTTTCGCGGTGCCGATACGATCGAAGTGGACCTTGAAGAGATCGCTGGAAGTAGTAGCTTCGCTAGGAAATGATAAGACAGGGCGGGAGAAACCCTAGCTGTCCCTGTGCCATCACTTCTGGCATGAGTTCGTGAACGAGAGATGAAATCCGCAACTTTTGAACCCAAAATGACGATAAAAAAAATCACCCTGATTCTATCCGGCATGCTTTGCCTGCTCCAGCCATCGTTTGCTCAGGATCAAGCAGTGCAACACCTGAAGTGGCGTGAGGCACTGGGGGCCGAGGATTACAAGACCCGTGATGCGGCGATGAAAGACATCTGGGCAGCCGGAGAGTCGGCTTTTGAATTTTTAAAAGAGCTCAGTGAAGACGAGGATCCGGAAATCAGGGCCCGGGCTGCGATCATTGCAAAAAGAGTGGGGTTGGGAGTCACGCCCGAAACGCCGGGAAATCTCGTCGAGTTGGTCGATGGTTATGATGAAGCTTCACCAAAAGGAAAAATTATTGTGGCGCAGAAACTCCGGGCGGCCGAAAAGTATGCCACCCTGCTGCTGCTCCTGAAGACCGAGGACAATCCGGGCGTGGCAGAAAGGATGCAGGAACTTGTCGCGGAGATCGTTCCGAAAATTGTTCGGGAAAGACTCAACGCCGGTGAGATTCAGGAAGCCAAGGACATCCTCCTGATGAGCGACCAGTTTGAGCACCTCATCCAATATGCCCATCTGCTCAATGAAACAGGTGGTTTGGATCCGGAAATTGCGCGACTGCGTGAATCCCAAGCGAAGTCTGATCAAGCCCGGTATCTTGCTTGTTTGAGAGTGAAAGGGGACGTGGGTTTGCTCCATGCCGAAGCCCGTCGATTGAAAGACCGGGACACCGAGGTTTTGGCGGCATTGTTGGGGGGAGACCCCATGCCTTTTTTTGAAACACTTTTGGAGAGAGGAGATATTCGCCTCACCAACGCCCACTATCTGGATTGGGTGCTTGCCGGGTATCGGGGAGACCAGTCAGCTCAAGATGAAGCATTCGATACCCTGAAATATCTCACCGAAGAGATGAAGGATAATGAACAAGCGCGGATCTGTTTGTTTAAAATGGGTTATGGCAATGTCGTGATGGATTCGCTGAGCCCCAACGAACTGGAGCTACTGGTGAACTACCACTTAATGCAGGAAAATTATGCCAAAGCAGAGGAATTAATTGGTCTTCCACAGGCCGGGGGGCTCGATGCCTGGATCAAAGAAAACGTCAAGAAGGCGGAGGACGAGTTTGAGGAGGGAGAGACCAGCGGGTCGGTCGACCGTCTCATGATGGGCGCCAATTTTTTAGAGGGACGGGGACGGGTCGGGGATGCAATTAAGTGTGCCAAGGCGGTCTTTGATGCCGTTCGTGATACGGAGAGTCAGGAATTAGACGAATGGGCCGGTGAAATGGCTTTTGCGGCACCTGTGGCAACCCTGAGCGCTATTGCCAGGGAGCTTGATGAGCACGGAGCAGAGCTGGATGTTTTCTTAAAGAGTTTTAACCGATTCTCAAGAGTGTCTGATGAACAGGAGTGGCTCATTGATCTTTTGAAGGGATTCTTTCCGAAGATGGATACCCGGGAAAGGATCCTGGCAGCAGTCTCGTTCTCGAGTCGCCGCCTCTTAATCCCCGCAGAGCGATACGAGGCCATTCGGCAAAAGGTTCTGACCGAAATCGGGCAGGAGGAGATGCCAACAGAAAGTTTGAATAAACTCCTCGTTTTACTTCAAAATCGCAATCGGGAGAAGGATCTTTTGGAGGTGGAGATGGCATTGACAGAAGCCGGCACGCCGAACGATTATTTAAGCGCGATGATGGCTGTTGATGGCGGGCGCATCGAAGACGCTGCCAAGAGCTATCAAAAAATTGAAGCCGATTTGGCAACTTCAAGAGCAGGGTTCCTATACGAGAAGGGGCTTGTCCTGCAGAAGGCTGGCATCGCAGGTGGTGACGAATTGATTGAAAAAGCGAGGCTCTACTCCGATGGTGGTTTCGAAGATTTGGCTGAGTTTTCTTTGCAGCACCAGCGCCATGGCGATGGCGTGAAGAGCCACGAAATCCTGAAACACTCAATTCTCAGGATGAAATCTTTACGTTCAAACGGACAATTCCGCAGTGTCTTGGCTGCGATTGAGCGTCTTGCGGCCAGCAGTGGAGCGCGTGGAGAATGGAAGGAAGCGATGGCACTCCGTGAAATTGTGGCCCTTGAGTCATTTGGAAGTGTGATCGGAGGAGTCTTTCTCATGCGGGATAGATTTCAGATCATCATCGCGAGAGGGGCTTACGCCATGCAAAGGGGTGAGCTTGAAGAAGCCGTGAGAAATTTCACCAAGGCCCACCGTCTCCTCCCGCGGGATGGTTATTTGGCCAATGATCTCTTCCCTCTTTTACGCCAGTTCGGACTCCACGAATTGCATGACCAAATGTTTGCCGAATCGGCAAATGCCTGCCGTGAAAATATTCGCCGATATCCCAAGGATGACAACGTTTATAACAATTTCGCCTGGCTGGCTTCCCGAGCCAATCGAAAGCTCGACGAAGCGGAAGGGTATCTTAAGAAAGCTCTTGAAATGAATCCTCAATCGGCAGCTTATCTGGATACGATGGGAGAGATTTATTTTGCCCGGCAGAATCGTGACGAGGCCGTCAAATGGAGTTCAAAATCCATTCAGAACGAGCTTTTGGGTTTCGCATCGGGGTGGGAACTGCACAAGCAGCATTTCCGGTTCACGCGGGACGGTTTTCCGGTCCGTTAAGTGGTGATGACTTTGAAAACGAAAAACCCGCTCCTTGGGAGAGCGGGTTTTAAGTTTGCTGCCTCACCGTCCGTGGCACATGAGCCGCTTTCCCGAAGCCCAACAGGTTGGGGGTATCCTTCGGTCCGCTGTCTTCCAGTGAAGGCATGACATTGGTCCTCCGGGGCCACCCCCATTTATAATAATATCGGGTCGGCCAATTAACCACTTCTGGCGTATGAGGCAGACGGGAGACATTAGGCCCGACCTCTGGTTCGCGCAATGGAAAATACTCTGACTTGTAAAAACTTAAAAATACTCAACTTTCCCGCAGACAGAACTTCCCACACGGGGCGTTTTATCAATACTCACCCAACCCATGACCGAGCTTCTTATTAAGCCCGCCCGCGATACAGGCTGCACCGATCTCATTGCTCTTCAAGAAGCGGTGGAAGAAGCCAGTCAGCGGCAAAGTTCTCCTGTCGACGATATCCTCGATACCGGACTCGTCGATGAGGAACCCTATATGCAGCATCTTTCGGGGGATCTCCATATGGATTGGCTCGCGGAGATTCCTCCCTTTGAGAGTTCGCTTCCGCTGCGGGCAGCTTGCGGGCCGCAAATCGCACTGAAGCATCGGGTGCTGCCAATTGAAATCGAAGGCGAAGGCGAACACACCCGCCTTCACATGGTGACCTATGATCCGCTGAATCTCCTCGCCCGTCAGGCCGCAGCCCAGGCCATTGATATGCCGATCGTCTGGCATATGGCTTCACGCCGCCGGGTCCATGAATCTCTCCGTAAACTTTACGGAGTGGGCGCCGATACTTTCGAGCAATTGCTGGAGGGAAGAGATCTTGATCTCGACAACCTCGATATGAAGGACGAGGCCAGCGTGATCGACGAAGTCGAGGACGAAGAGGCCAGTGTTGTGAAATTTGTGAACCAAATCATTCGCGAAGCTCTCGATCAAAAAGCGACTGATATTCATGTCGAGCCGCTCGCCGACAATCTCCGAATTCGCTATCGTATTGACGGAGGTCTCGTGGAAATTGCGGTTCCCGATCAAATCAAATCTTTGCAGGCGTCGGTGATTGCCCGACTCAAGATCATGTCGAAGCTCGATATTGCCGAGCGACGACTGCCACAGGATGGTCGTATCAACCTCCAATTCGAAGGCACTTCAATTGACGTTCGTGTCGCAACCGTGCCTACGGTCGAAGGGGAATCGGTGAGTTTGCGACTTTTGAACCAGGAAAAGTTCAACGTTGCCCTTCTTGGGATGGAGGAATTTGTGCTCGCCAAGATTAAGAGCATTCTCAGTCTTCCAAACGGGATCATCCTGATCACCGGCCCAACCGGTTCCGGAAAATCGACCAGCCTTTACTCGTTCCTGAGCGAGTTGAACACCTCGGACACCCGTATTGTGACCATTGAGGATCCCGTCGAGAACAAGCTCGAAGGGGTGATGCAGATTGCGGTGAAGAGTGAAATTGGTCTCACTTTTGCGAGTGGTCTGCGCTCGATTCTACGAGCGGATCCCAATATTGTCATGCTGGGTGAGATTCGAGATCTCGAGACCGCCGAGATTGCCATTCGGGCATCATTGACCGGTCACCTGGTGTTCTCAACCCTTCACACCAATGATGCTTTGGGCGGAATTAGTCGACTCGTTGACATGGGCGTGGAGCCATTTTTAGTCTCTGCTTCGGTGCGGGCGTTTTTGGCACAGCGGCTTGTGCGACGGCTCTGCAGCCATTGTAAAATCCCGGTTGATGTTCCCGCGGAACAGAGACATCGGCTTGGAATTCCCGATCACATCACAGGACAGGTTTATGAGCCGGTGGGTTGTGACAAATGCCGAAACACCGGTTTTTCGGGGCGTCTCGCAATCTATGAAGTGATCTTAATCGGGAGTGAGATGGAAGAATTGGTGGCCAAGAATGCAGCCTCACCGATCCTGAAAGCGCAGGCCGTAAAAGATGGTTACATCCCGATGCGCGAATATGGCTGGCACAAGGTGATGAAGGGAATCACCACGATTGAAGAGGTGGTTTCCGTCACTGCGACCGACATCGCCTCCCAGTAGAATTTCCGGTTCAACAATTTAGCGAATAATCCAGCGTGGCGAGTTTCACATATAAGGCATTAAGCGGGAGCGGATCGGTTGTGACCGGTTCACTCGATGCAGGAGATCGGGGTGAGGCCCTGAAGCAACTCGGTCGCAAGGGCCTTCAACCTGTTTCCATCACCATGGGAGCGGATTCAGGGGCGGCCTCAAAAAAGGCTCCTTCCAAGAAGACGGGTGCGGCATCCGGAAAGGCTGCCAAAGCAGTCACGGAAGAGGTGATTCCGGATGGACCGATTAAACTTAAAAGAGCGGAAATCGTTCTATTTACCGAGGAACTCTCGGACATGTTGGCTGCCGGTCTTCAGCTTGAACCGGCCTTGAGAGCGATGGAAAATCGCCAGGAACTTGGCAACCTGAAGATTGTCTCGTCGAAGGTGCGTCAGCTCGTAAGGGACGGTAACAGCTTTTCGGTTTCCCTTCGGAAAGTGAGCCCCAGCTTTGGTGACCTCTATTGTAATCTCGCCGCTGCCGGTGAAGCCAGTGGTGCCCTCGATACCATTCTGGACCGCCAGGCCCACTACCTGAAGACCTTGCAGGAGCTTCAAGGGAAGGTCGTTTTAGCTTTGATCTATCCCTGTTTCCTGGTTCTCGCCGGTATCGGAGTTGGCATCGTTTTCATCACCCAGCTCATTCCCCAGCTGACGGGCTTGATTCAAAATAGCGCCGGAGGAAAAATCCCCCTCGGTGCGAAGCTCCTCATGGGGGCGTCCGATTTCTTTACGACATGGTGGATTGTGATCGTGTTGGTCATTGCCGCCGTCTTGATCCTCTTTAAGGCGTGGAAGGATAATGAAGCCAATCGACCGACCTGGGACCGTACGAAATTAAAACTTCCGCTCTTTGGCAGGGTGATTGAGCACCGTTTTTACGTTCAGTTTTTGGAAACAATGGCCAACCTCGTCGGCAATGGACTCCCGCTCCTTCGTGCGCTTGAGCTGACCAAGGATGCGACCCCCAATCTTTACTTAAAAGCTCATCTCACCGAGATGCTTGAATGGGTGGGGGACGGCCGCTCATTATCGGCATCGCTCAGTCGAAGCGGGGCATTTTCTCCATTGATGATCGATATGGTGTCTGTGGGTGAACAGACCGGAAAGATTGATCAGTCGTTGCGTAAGGCCGCCGATCGATTCGACAAGGAATTGAACAACTCCCTGCAGGCCATCATGGCTTTGATCATGCCTGCGGTCTTACTCGTTATGGCTGTTTTGATTGGTTCAATGGCGTATCTCATGATCACGGCAATCTTCCAAACCATTGAGAGTATTGGCACGAGATGATTGAAGCCCGCCAAGTTCACCGTTCTTTCACGCTCGCAAAGAACGAGATCGAAATCCTTAAGGGGATTGATCTCACGATTGAGGCAGGCGAGAAGATCTTTCTTTGCGGCCCCAGTGGTGCGGGGAAAACCACTCTGATGTACACCCTTGCCGGCCTGGAAAAACCCCACCGGGGGGAAGTTTTGATCGATGGGGCTGATTTTTACGCGCTTTCTTCCGGGAACCAGGCGCGGCTCCGGAACGAGAAAATCGGCTATATTTTTCAAAATTACTTTCTCCTGCCAGAGCTAACGGCGATTGAAAATGTTCTCGTCCCCGGATTAATCGGAGGGAAGCCGGACAAGGAAAGGGCAATGCTTGCGCTGGACCGGGTTGGGCTATCCAAGCGGGTGGACCACCTTCCTCCCGAGCTTTCCGGAGGGGAGCAACAAAGGGTGGCGATCGCCCGGGCTTTGGTGAATTCCCCATCGATTATTTTCGCAGATGAACCGACGGGGAATCTTGATTCGGCCAACGGTGACGAGGTCATGAACATCCTCATGGAAGTTGTAGAAGAGCGCAACGCCACGCTTGTTGTCGTGACCCATGACACATCCCTGTCACGGCACGGCGATCGAATTTTCACGATCAAAGATGGGCTGATCGCCGACGAATAGAACGGATCTGAGTGTGAACTTCTTGGATGCCTTCAGAGCTTATGATAGCCTCGCATTATGGATACATTGATTCACCACTTGGAGAATGGGGAAGAGCTTGCTCCCCGTGAGATCACGATTGCCGCAGAGTATTTGCTGGATGAATCCGGTGACGTTGAAAAAAAGGCGCGCCTTCTGAAGGCACTGGCGGACAAGGGGGAAACTGCCGCTGAGATTGCAGAATTCGTCGCGGTCTTCCTCGAGAAAGCAGAGCGCCCTTCTTTCTATGGCCAAACATATGATGGCCCGACCATCGATGTTTGCGGAACTGGTGGCGACAAGCTGGACCTCTTCAATGTTTCGACCACGAGCATGTTTCTCGTCGCGGCTGCCGGAGGAATAGTCATGAAACACGGGAACCGGGGAATCACTTCGAAAAGTGGCGGAGCCGATGTTCTGGAAGCGCTGGGGGTGTCCATTGATCTCCCGTCCGAGCGGGTGGGAATCTGCCTTGAAAAGGCAGGGGTTGGGTTTCTTTTCGCCCCCAGATACCATCCCGCATTTAAGGCGGTGGTGCCGGTCCGCCAATTATTGGCAAAGCAAGGGCAACGAACGATTTTTAATCTGATCGGTCCGCTTCTTAACCCTGCAAATCCCGAGTGCCAGTTGGTTGGAGTCTTTGACCAGACACTCTGCCCGGTGTTCGCTGAAATCTTGCAACGTATGGGAAGGGATAGCGCATGGGTGGTGAATGGATCAACTGCGGACGGGAGATTTGTGGATGAAATGAGCCTCATGGGGCCAACCCTGGTGTGCAAATCAGGTCGCTATCAAGGGCAGGTTGAGGAAGAGGTGCAACCTTCGGATTTTGGTCTTCAGGAAGTTAAAGTGGAAGACCTGAAGGGAGGAGATGCGGTTACGAACGCTACAATTCTGGAAGACATCCTTTCAGGGAAGGAAACGGGAGCGAAGCGTGATATGGTTCTCCTGAATGCCGCAGCCGCGATGGCCTGTGCCGGGTTGGCGGATCACATCGAGGATGGTTTGGTCAAGGGGCGGGAAGTGATTTCCGATGGGGGCGCTTTGGCGCGGCTCAGGCTTCTCCAGGAGTGCGCGAAGCTCTGATGCCGACAAGTTCCTGATCGACACAAAAAAGCCGGAGAAAAACTCTCCGGCTTCTTTGTGGTGAAAAAGGGGGAGGGTTTAAGATCCTCCGGCGTTGGCGAGTGCCTTGTCTTCTTCGGGAAGGTATGGAGCAAAGCGCCCTTTTTCGATCGACTTCATGTAGGCTTCCTGCGGGGAAATCATGCCTGCTTCGAGTTTTTCAAAGATCGCGTCGTCCATAAACTGCATCCCCAAAGCCTTTCCGCCGATGATCACATCATAAAGCTTCTGGGTGGCACCTTCGCGAATGATCGCCGCAACCGCAGGGGTGGCGAAGAGGATCTCGTTCACCGCAACCCGACCCGGCTTATCGGTCCGTTTGCAAAGAAGCTGAGCAACCACCCCTCGAAGAGAAGCCGCCAACATGGTGCGGACCTGTGATTGTTGATCGGACGGGAACACGTCGATAATTCGGTCAACCGTCTTTCGGGCGTTGTTGGTGTGGAGAGTTCCAAAAACAAGAAGTCCGGTCTCTGCCGCGGTGAGTGCGAGGGAAATCGTTTCAAGGTCCCGCATCTCACCAACAAGCACGATGTCGGCATCTTCACGAAGACAGGCCCGCAAACCGTCGGAGAATTCCGGAGTCTGGATGGGGACTTCACGCTGTGTGATGATGGAACTCTTACTGCTGTGGACGAATTCAATGGGCTCCTCAATGGTGATGATGTGGCGATTGAAGTTGGTGTTGATGTAGTCGATGAGAGCCGCCAACGAAGTCGATTTCCCCGAACCGGTCGGACCGGTGACGAGAACAAGTCCGGACCGCATGTGACCAAATTCTTTGATCACAGGAGGAAGGTTGAGGTCCTCGATCGAAGCAATCTCGGTCGGGATGAGACGGAAGACAGCTCCCAGACCATTCTGCTGCTTCATGTAGTTGCAGCGGAAACGGGATTGCTCATCCATTTCGTAAGCGAAATCGAGGTCGCCTGTTTCAAGATACTGTTGGAAGGGTCCCGGTTCACAGATCTCAGAGAGAAATTCCTTGAATTCCTCTCCCGCAAGAACCGGCTCATCAGGAATTGCGGAAACTCCACCGTGAACCCGGACCTTGGGTGGGGAGCCCTCGGAAAGGTGGAGGTCGGATCCTCCGGAGGAGACGAGATATTGGAAAAGACGATCAATTTTAGCCATGCCAATGAAAGTGTTTGTGGTGTGTGTTGATTAGGATTGGAAGAAGAGCTTCATTTGCTGCTTATCTTCGCAGCGGAAAAGGGTCTCCTCCTGGGTGACGAGGCCTTCGGAGTAGAGATTGCGGAGGGACTCATCCATGGTGATCATGCCAACGTTCTTACCGGTCTGCATGATGCCCGGGAGCATGAAGGTCTTCCCGTCGCGAATGGTTGCCGCAACTGCCGCGGTGTTCACAAGGAGCTCAAGAGCGAGCGCACGTCCGGAACCGTCGGCTTTGGGAACAAGCTGCTGGGAAACGACACCACGAAGTGATTCCGAGACCATGATGCGGATCTGATCACGTTGGTCGACAGGGAATACGTCAAGAACACGGTCGAGGGTTCGGGGAGCGTTTCCGGTGTGAAGCGTTGCCAGAACGAGGTGACCGGTTTCGGCAGCGGTGAGAGCCAGCTGGATCGTTTCCAGATTTCTCATTTCACCGACCATGATGACATCGGGATCTTCACGAAGGGCACCACGAAGGGCTTTGGGAAAGGACTCGGTGTGAGCACCCACTTCACGTTGGTTGACGTGACACCCCTGGGATTCGAAGACATACTCAATGGGATCCTCCAGAGTGAGGATGTGATCCTCACGGTCCTTGTTGATGAAATCAACGAGAGCAGCCATCGTGGTCGATTTTCCGGACCCCACAGATCCGGTAATCAGAATAAGCCCGTTTTGATAACGGGTGAGGGGCTTGATGTGTTTAATGGGAAGACCAAGATCCTCCATTGTGCGGATCGTGGTGGAAATGATTCGGAAAACAATTTCGTATCCAAGACGTTGTTTAACGACCGAGGCCCGGAAACGGCCAAAGGAGTTCGCGTAGGCAAAATCGATATCACCAACCTTGTCAAGATGCTCCCAGCGCTTGTCATCGAGAAATGACCGGGCCAAGCGCTCGGTATCTTCCGCTTTGAGGGGCGCATGGGAATCCCAGATGGGGGACAGGGTCCCAAATCGGCGCCATGCGGGAGGATAGCCGGTAGGAAGGTGAATATCGGAACAATCGTATTCGATTCCGATCTGGAGATACTCGTCAACGTGAGCGAGGACTTCGTGTTCTGACATGGATGTTGTGTGTGTTTTTAAAAGATGAACAGGGACAAAATTGACGCTCAAGAGAAATCACTTTTGCGGCGGGCCGCCAAGCATGGAATTGTCATCAAAGGGACCAAAGCGTGCTTCAAGGTAATCCTTGGCGTATTTCAGGGCAAAAGTCGTAAGCGCGGGGCGCGCCATCGAAAAGATCAACTTACCGGAGCGAAGGATGAGGCCTCGTTTTTTTTCGCCATTTTTGAAGATGACATTTTTGCGACGAACGAGGCGTGCCAACAGGAATGCGGTCCCGGTTCCCGCGGCAGCCCATGCTCCGGGATGGTTCCTGACCGACTTCCCCAGTTGATGGGACAAACTGAGCTCACGCTGGAGGGCATCATGACTGGTCATCAGATCAGACCGTTGCAAGTCCAGCAGTTTGACTAGGGATTTTTTTTGTGGCTTAGCCATTCCTGGTCTTTTTTGAGTTCGCTGCGGGAATATTCAAAAAGTTCCGAAGTCGAGCCGATCTTACGGCCTTTTCGGATCAAAATCACTCCAGCGATGACATGGATCGCGGTGAGTATCAAAGCGGCACCGGTCCAATTTGCGAGGGAGAAAGGATCTCCGGCGAGCGCCGAGCCAAGTGTCCCGACAAGTCCCGCAATCAGAAGGAGATGACCCAGGAGGAGAAAAATACCCCCGATCACGATCAGACCTGTTTTTTTACCGTATATTTCGGCGGCCTCCTTGGCTTCAATCCCCAATAATTCTCCCCGGAGCTGCGCGAAGGACGAAGCCTCCCTGAGAAAGGAGGTGAGTTCGTGCCTCAAGCCCGGAGACGAATCGCCAGAAGAGGGTTTTGATCGGCCAAATGCCATAATGTCACCGTTAGCGGCGAATCAGAAGACCAAGGACGAATCCGGCGCCAACTGCAGTGAGAACAGCCTTGGTGGGGTTTTCACGGACGTAATCTTCCATGGAAATATGAAGTTCACGTGCTTTCACCCTCGTGTCCTGCCACTGGTCGGAGGCCGCGCCTCTGAGATGGCTCGCTGTTTCCTCGGCGCCTTCACGCATGGCGCCAAATTTGTCGGTCGCTGCAGAGCGGAAGTCATTGGCCTTTTCCCCGGCATAATCCCGAAGTTGCGAGGCCTTTTGCGCGGCCGCCTCTTTCAGCGCGGTGGCTTTCTCTTCGGCGGCCGTGACAACACGGTTGGGAGCCTTGCCATCTGCCGCGGCACGAAGATCATCGGCTGCGGAGCCGGCATCGGGAGAGTCGGAAAACGGGACGGAATCGGAATCGGCAGTTGCGGCACTCATGATGAAGAAACTTTCGCTCTAATCACGGGGGATGACAAGAGAATCCTTCCCGGTCGTCCCAGAGAATTCCAAAGGGATCAGGGAGTTCCAATCCAGGGAAGTCCCGGGGTGAAAATGACATCATTCCCCGGTTTTTAAATGAATTGGATCGAGGAAAGGGCTCGAATCACGTCCGAGTGAACTTCTTCCGGAGATTTCCTGGCATCGATGCGGTGAACAAAGTCATCGTCCAGCGAAGCAAAAACATCGTGGCACTTTTGGAGCGCGTCCCGCTGTTCGAATTCATTGCCCTGACCATCACGAACTCCAATTCTCGACAGCGCGGTATCGAGATCGAGTTCGAGAATGAGGACAATGTCGGGGAGAGGGGCGAATTTTTCGTTGATACGGCGGATTTCGATGGGATCGAAACCGCGGATGCCTTGATAGGCCATGGTTGAGAAAAAGTAGCGATCGAGGATGACCACGGCACCGCGGGCGAGGGCGGGCTTGATGAGGTTTTCAACGTGCTCCCGACGATCCAGATGAAAAAGGTCGAGTTCCTCCTGCGGGGAAAGGCGACCCGATTGGGCGGACTGTCGAAGCCGCGTGCCGTGCGGACCGTCGGTGGGTTCTTTTGAAGTGATGACCTCGAGGCCCCGGGCCGTCAAGGCTTCGGCCAGCAGCCTCACCTGGGTGGACTTGCCGGTACCGTCGATCCCTTCGAAGACAATGAACATGAAAAAAGAAAGTGGCACGCCCAGCAGGACTTGAACCTGCAACCCCCGCATTAGAAGTGCGATGCTCTATCCAGTTGAGCTATGGGCGCGTGACGGCGTGGTTTCTAGCGAGACCTTTTGCGGCAGACAAGCTGGATGAGTCACAAGGAGGAAGATTTTTTCCCACATCTGCTTCCGGAGGGATTTGCAGGGCTTCTTTTTCGATCTGTTCCTCATCGCGGGGATACTTATTGGGAGGGAGAACTTCTGCCGAGAGATGAAAACAAGCCCATGCCCGCCAACTGCGGAGTTCGGCATGGTCACCGGACATCCGGGAAGCCAGATGTTGGAAGTGCCGGACGGGATTCCCGATGAACAATTCATCGGAACGATGAGTGAGATACCATGCCAAAGCTTCATAGGGAGCGGGAAGATCCGGGACCATGGCAGCCTTGTTGAGCTGAAGAATGGCCTGCGCGGGTTTTCCTTGCTGCCAGAGGGATTGGGAGAGTTCGAGGCAGGCTCGATGAAACCGCTCACCACATTCCGCACGATGTTGCCGGGTATGCTCCGGCCCGAGGTCGGGGAGAGCGGGAGGAAGATGGGGATTCTGCACGGAGTGGATTTAAGGTTTCCCGTTGCGCTGTGGCGAGCCACAATCACCGCCGTTCGACATGGTTGAAACTTGGCAACAAATTGCACTGGGTGTGCTCGTCCTTCTTGTTTTCACAAGTTTTGTGAAGGAGTGGCTTTCCCCCGAAGTGGTGGCTTTGGGATCCTTGGTCGCATGCGTGATCATTGGCGTGCTTCCAATCGCAGTTTCGTCGCCGGCACCCGGACTCGAAGGAGAGGCTCTGTCAAGGGCTCTGCGGGAGTTTAATTCCGATGCTCTCAGGGTTTTCGCCCATCCAGCCCCGATCACGGTGGCATGCATGTTTGTCCTGAGCGCAGCTTTGGAGCGGACGGGGGTGATCGAGATCCTCGGCAACTGGTTCGAACGCACCGCGGGGAAAAGCCCTACCCGAATGCTGGTGATGATGATTTTGATCGTGGCAGGGCTTTCCGGATTCATGAACAACACTCCGGTTGTGGTGGTTTTCCTCCCGATCGTGTTAGGCATTTGCCGCCGCAAGGACTGGACGGCATCCAAATACCTCATCCCGCTTTCCTACGCCGCCATCGTGGGCGGGACGGTGACGATCATCGGAACTTCCACCAATCTCGTGGCCTCGGGAATCGCAGCTTCCTACGACGAGAAGTATGCTTTTGGCTTCTTCGATGTGACTCCGCTGGGAATCGTCTTTGTCGCAGTGACCTTTGTCTACCTTCTGACCATCGGGAAAAAATTGCTGCCCGAGCGGGTGACTCTCGCGGCTTTGATCGATAGCAAGGATTCCCGCGAGTTCATCACCCGGGCTTTCGTCTCGAAGGAGTCTCCCCTCATTGGGGTGAAGTTCATCGAGTCATCGCTTAAGAAAATGAAGAAAGCGCGGGTCATCGATGTCGTCCGTGACGGAAACCGGGTTAAGGAAGCTCTCGATAAGGTGGTTTTTTCGGAAGGCGATGAAATCATCATCAAAGGAAGGCTGGGGGACCTGATGGGACTCGCTGATCAGGATGGAATCACGCAGGGAACGCCGGATCAATTGGGTCTGGAAGATGTCCGGACCGAATCCGCGGTGATGATGGAAGGAATCATTGGACCGGACTCAAGCTTGGCCGGAAAAAGTTTAAAGGAGCTAAACTTCCGTCAAAGATTTGGGGTCATTATTGTGGCGGTGCACCGAAGGGGAAGGAACCTTCGCGAGCGCTTTGAGGATGTGAAACTGGCTTTCGGAGATACTCTTTTGGTGCAAGGTCCGGCCCGCCGGATGCAGCAGCTCTTTGAATTAAAGGATTTTGTGAACTTGAGCGAGCCCAAGGAAATTGCCATCCGCTCCAAGAAAGCTCCCTTTGCGATCGCCGCAATCCTTGCGTTTATGATTGTGGGATTGCTTTCGGGCATCAATATCATTCCGCCGACCCCCATCGTGCTGGTTGCGCTCTCTGCCGCTGTCTTTGTCCTCGCGACCCGCTGTATTGATCCGTCTGAAGCGTATCAAGCCATCGAATGGAAGGTCATATTTTTAATCATCGGGATGTTGGGGCTCGGGCAGGCGCTTCAGTATTCGGGAGTCGCGGATCTCCTTGCCATCAAGGTGGTTGAACTCACCCGCGGCATGGATCCACGGATTTTGATCGCACTTTTTTATCTCCTGGCTGCCGTCATGACCGAGATGGTGAGCAACAATGCGGTGGCAGCATTGCTCACTCCGCTGGGAATCATTGTGAGCATTCAGTTGGGAGTTGATGCCAAACCTTTCATTGCCGCTGTCATGTTCGGCTCCTCGGCGAGCTTCGCCACACCCATCGGCTATCAGACCAACACCTTCGTTTATGGTGCCGGTGGTTATAAATTCGGGGACTTTTTTAAAGCCGGCTTTCCGCTCGCCGTCATTCTGTGGATCGTGGCCAGTATTCTGATCCCGGTGATCTGGCCACTTTAGCAGATTCCGCCTGACATACCGTTGACCTTGTGCCCTCCGGCGAGTAATGAGACTTCGTTTATGAAAGCTCCAATCACAGTTTCGATCACCGGTGCCGCCGGTCAAATCGGTTATGCTCTTCTCACACGTATTGCGTCAGGATCCATGTTCGGCCCTGATCAACCGGTGAACCTCCGCCTCATCGAGATCGAGCCCGCCATGGGCGCGCTCGAAGGCACCGTCATGGAGCTCGATGACTGCGCGTTCCCTCTCCTCAATGAGATTGTTCCGACTTGTGACCTTGCCGAGGGTTTCCGCGGCAGCGATTGGGCTCTCCTGGTCGGTTCCGTTCCTCGTAAAGCGGGTATGGAGCGCGCCGACCTCCTTGGGATCAACGGCAAAATCTTCACCGGACAGGGTCAGGCCATTGCCGCCAACGCCGCCTCGGGTGTCCGGACCTTGGTGGTGGGTAACCCTTGCAATACCAACTGTCTCATCGCCATGAACAATGCCGGGGGAATTCCGAACGATCAGTTCTTCGCGATGACCCGACTCGACGAAAACCGTGCCAAGAGCCAACTTGCGGCCAAGGCCGGAGTCCACAACAGCGTCGTCACCAACCTGTGTATCTGGGGCAATCACTCCGCAACCCAGTATCCTGATTTCACCAACGCCCGCATTGACGGTAAGCTCGTGACCGATGTCATTGGCGACCGTGCCTGGTTGGAAGGCGAATTCATCTCGACCGTGCAACAACGTGGTGCCGCCATCATCAAGGCTCGTGGCCAGAGTTCCGCTGCTTCCGCTGCCAATGGTGTCGTCGATACCGTCCGCTCGCTCACAACGCCAACTCCCGAAGGCGACTGGACCAGCGTGGCCGTTTGTTCGGATGGTTCCTATGGCATTCCCGTGGGCCTCATTGCCTCCATGCCCATCCGCTCCAATGGCACGAGCTGGGAAGTGGTGCAAGGTGTCGGGCTCGATGAATTTTCCCGGGCCAAGGTGGATGCCTCGGTCGCGGAACTCAGCGAAGAGCGTGAAGCCGTCAAGGACCTCATCCCTTCCTAAATCAACGGTATTATGGTATCACCATTGATCATTGCGGGACGCGAATTCAAATCCCGCCTCATGCTCGGAACAGGGAAGTTTCCCTCGAATGAGCTGATGAGTGATGCCTTGGCCGCGTCGGGAGCTGAGATCGTAACCGTCGCACTCCGAAGGGCCGATCTCAGCGGACAGGCCGACCCGTTTGCCAACATTCTCGAATTCATTGATCCGGAAAAATACCTCCTGTTACCCAATACGAGCGGCGCCATGAATGCCGAAGAGGCTGTCAGGCTTGCTCGTCTGGCTGCCGCGGCCGGTCTCCCAAAGTGGGTTAAATTGGAAATTCACCCGGACCCGACCTACCTCCTTCCCGATCCCATCGAAACGCTGAAAGCGGCGGAGCAACTGGTCAAAGAGGGCTTTACAGTTCTTCCCTATATCAATGCCGACCCGGTTCTGGCGAAACGCCTTCAGGAAGTGGGCACTGCCACCGTGATGCCGCTTGGAGCTCCGATTGGGAGCAATAGAGGAATCTCCACCCGTGATCAAATCCGAATTATCATCGATCAGGCCGAAGTTCCGGTAGTCGTCGATGCCGGAATCGGAGCCCCGAGTCATGCCGCCGAGGCGATGGAATTAGGCGCAGATGCTGTCCTCGTCAACACGGCGATTGCCATCGCCTCCGACCCTTGCCGAATGGCGGAATCGTTCAAGATGGCCGTCGAAGCAGGCCGGAATGCCTATGAGGTGGGTCTTCCCGATGTGATGGACGGAGCTTCCGCCACGAGTCCATTGACGGGTTTTCTTGCTGATTGATGAGCCGGGAAAAATTGACCAAGAAGGAGTCCTGCGAAAAAACCACCGTTTGAAAGAGATCGTCAGGCGAATTTGGTGGATTTCTTTTGAGAAGAACGAAGAAATCGATTAGTGTTTCCCTGTCGGATCATTATGATTTGACCCCCCTCACATCAATGCCCGAAGACGCAACGAAGCTCCAAGCGACACGCATTATTGTGACCGCTGCTGCCGTGGTTGTTCTGGTGACTGGTCTCAAGCTTGCGCAGGAGTTTTTTATCCCTGTTCTATTGGCCGCATTCATTGCAACGGTTTCATTTCCCATCACCTCCTGGTTGCGGAAGCATCGGGTTCCAAGGGGCTTGGCGGTGTTCCTCACTGTCGTCGTGGATTTCGCCTTCCTCACGGGAATTGTGATCATCGTGATCACCTTGATGGGGGACCTTGAGGCCAAGTGGCAGGATAAATATCTGCCCGCCATGAATGTGAAGATCGAGGAAGTCTCCGAATCAGCGGTGGCGGTTCTCGAAAAATGGCAGATTCCCGATGCCCGGGAAAAAGTGAGCGAGGCAACCATCCAGATTCCCAAACTGATCGGACAAGAGATTTTTGACAAAGTGAAGGAAGCCGCGTTGGGGGTGCTAAGTTTCCTCGGAACCACCCTTTTGATCCTCATTCTAACGGTTTTCATGCTGAGCGAAGCCCGCATGTTCGGGCGGCGAGTGAATGCCATCCTGGAAGCGCGTGGCCCCAATCTCGACCGCATCATGTCTGCGACCGCCGACATTCAGCGTTACCTCGCGATGAAGACCGTTGTGAGTTTGGCGACAGGCTGTCTTGCCGGTTTTCTCTGCTGGGCGGCTGGTCTCGATTTTTACATCCTCTGGGGAATCGTAGCTTTTGCCCTGAATTTCATTCCAGTCCTTGGGTCGATCATCGCCGGTGTTCCTCCCTTTATCCTCGCATTTCTGGTTGACGGAGGACCCAGTGCTCTCGCAGTGGGCGTGGGTTATGCTTCCATCAACGTCTTCCTCGGTAACTTCCTCGAGCCGATGCTCATGGGGCGTCGTTTTGGTCTTTCAACACTGGTCGTGATTGTCTCGGTTCTTTTCTGGGGCTTCGTGTGGGGGGCAGTGGGTATGTTTCTTGCCGTTCCCCTCACCATGGTTCTCAAGGTGATGCTCAATAATTCCGACGAACTCCGTTGGATGTCAGTTGCCATCACGAAAGAAAAAAGGCACTCGATATTGACTCCCGAAGATGAGGAGGATCTCGACCTGAGTGACGATGCTCTTCTCCCGGATGAAATCAATCTGACTGGAGTGGCGCCGGAAAACCGAAGCTAGGAGGGCTCGTTTTTTCATCTTTGATTAGGTCAAAGTGGGATTCTGGCTGGCTTGTATCGCTTTGGTGGGTTTCGAGGATCAGGTTCCACGCGCGATCTGAATCGTGGTCCGCTCAACGCATTCGCTGGTCAGCAGGAAAGTGCCCGGAACGAGTGACCATGGTTGTTTTCTCAAAGTGATTCGTTAGGATCACGTCGTGCGAAAAACCGGTGTTCAGCGACTTGCCCTGATCTCAATCGTTCTTCTGATTGTTTTGATTTTCGCAGGTGCGGTTGTGCGGGTCACGGGATCCGGTTTAGGGTGTCCGGATTGGCCCACGTGCTGGGGCGAATTAATCCCTCCTTCCAGTGTCGACGAGGTTGACTTTGATAAACTTGAGGAGCGGCTGCCACGCTACAAGCGGAATGCAGAACGATTCGGAAGAGATCCCGGGTCCATCACCATTGAAGCGCTCAAAGCCGAGTATGATCCGGTGCAAACATGGATCGAATTCACCAACCGACTTCTGGCCCTCCCGGTCCTCCTTTCCAATTTTCTTTTAATGATCGTCTCCATCCGGTCAAAAATTCTTCCGCGATACGGCATCGCTTCGTTTGCCCTCGTGATAATCAGCGCCCTCACCGGGATCGTGGTCGTGGCAAGTGGCTTGCATGCCGGAGTTGTCACCATTCACATGGCACTCGCTTTCCTCCAACTGTTCATTCTCACCTACGTGTTGTGGGCGGGTGGCAGGATGGGGGAGCCCCGTCCTGCAATCAACGGACCCTCCCGGGGGCACGTCATGCTTCTTCTGGCGTGCATCATGATCGAGTGGGCGATGGGCTCGCAGATTCGTGAAGTGACCGACCGCCTCATGATGGAAAACGGAGTGGAGTCACGCGGGAGTTGGATCGACGAGATTTCGGATTCATGGGTCTACCTGATCCATCGAAGTTTTTCATGGTCCATTTTGATCGCCGCTCTTTGGCTGGGTCATAAAGCAAACTGGCAGGGATTTGTGCCCCGGCTCATTCTGCTTGTGGTTGGAGCCCTCATGATCATGGGGCTCATCCTGAGCACCTCGGGGATTCATGCCGCGGTGCAAGTCCTCCATGTCGGATTGGCCGGAATCCTTGTCAGCGCCGTTTTCTACTGGTGGCTTGCCGCCATGCCTTTAACTAAAGGAGGCCGGGGTGCCTGACCATGACCTCCGGAGAAAGACCTTCCACCTGGAAAACCTGCGAGCATTCCCGGCCGGGGTGGTGGAAACCCTGAGCACGACATTCTCCATCCTCATCGCGAACCGGGTATTCGAAGCCAGTGGACTTGCCAAAGCAACCTTGGTGGCCCTTCCAAGTCTGGGCCTATTGCTCAGTCTTTTTGTCGTCCAGGCCGTTCGCCGGAGCGGGCTCTCGGCCAATTCGATGCTGGCCTTGATTTTTGCCCTTTCGGGAGTCGGCTTCACGATCAGTTCCTTTGCAGGAGATCGCTTTGAGCTCTACATGTTCGGAATGGTGATTGCGCTGATCACCTTGACACTCAATCTTCCGCTGTTTTCGCAGATTTATCAGCGCCACTACCCGGATAAATCCCGGGGGCGACTTTACTCAATCACGGCCTTCATGCGCAAGGCCTACGCAATCGGCACCGCTTTTCTCTTTGGATGGCTGCTGACAAAATCCCTCGACTACTATCCGTTGCTTCTGAGGATCTATGCCGGAGCTTCTTTCATGATGGCCGCTTGTGTTCTCGCGGTTGAAAATGTCACTCTCAGCCGCTCCAGGCGGGTGAAGCTCTTTGATGCCTTCCGACATGCCGGTGAAGACCTCCGCTTTCGAAACCTCCTGATTTCTTGGATGATCCTCGGCACGGGCAATCTCCTCTCATTTTCCCTATTCGTGGAATACATCACCAACAAGCAGTATGGCTTTGACCTGAGTGAAGGTCACGTGAGCATTATCACGACGGTGATTCCCGAGACCTGCTTCTTTATATTCGTGTTGGTTTGGGGGCGTCTTTTTGACCGGATGGATTTCTATGTTCTCCGTTGTATCCTCAATGTTCTCTTTGCCACTGGAATCGTCTTCTATTTTATGGGAGACGGTTTGTGGGCCCTTTACATCGGAATCGCTCTCCATGGAGTGGCGAAAGCAGGGGGGAACGTGGCCTGGAGTCTTTGGGTCACAAAATTTGCGGATGCCGAAAATGTGGCCGAATACATGAGTGTCCACACCTTCCTAACCGGGTGCCGTGGTGTCCTGGCTCCCTTCATCGCTTTCCCTCTGGCGGCAGCCCTCGGACCAGGAACGGTTGGGGGGATTTCAGTGATCCTGATATCCATCGCAACCGCGATCATTCTGCACGAAATAAAAACGAAAGATCAGGACTTGCCAGAGTCGACTTGATCAGTAGTATCCGCGCCGTCAGCAGGAGAGGGACTTTCTCCTCAAGGCTAAGCCACCTTAGCTCAGTTGGTAGAGCTACTGATTTGTAATCAGTAGGTCGACGGTTCGAGTCCGTCAGGTGGCTCCATTTAAAACCCTCTAAATCAGAGGGTTACGAGGAATCAGAGGTTGGAAATTAAAGTGAGCGTGGACAAAATTCACCTTAAACTCACCTTAAAAAGAAAACCGTCCACCGTCCCCACCAAAACAAGGGACGATGAACGGTATTCCTCATCATGTCTGTTCCGCCTCAAATGCTGGTTTCCGCCTTTCGAGCTTCTGCCAACTTCCTCTCAGTGCTCCCGAACGTCGAGGAATGAGACGGACTCAAGATTGTTTAAACGAAGTCGTCTTCATCTAGAATGCGTTCCGGTGCTCACTGATGACTTTAACTCGGCCCATTGAAATGAGATCAAAAGCGACAGGTGAATAGCAGATTATGCGGTCGCCGGGGAGTGCTCCCTGTGCGCCAATGCCGCACTGCTGAACGATCTCCAGAGTCCAAAGTGAACGGTCGCTCTTGTGTGGGCTTCCGCAAGACCTGGGAACAGGCGGCATCGTTTCGGTGCGAGTTGTGACTCCATCTTTTGGATTGAATTCAACCTTCCATCGGTCGGGCTTCTTCTGCTCGTCCTGATCTCCTGTTACCTTCCACGGCGGTGAGGCGTTCTTGTTCCTCCGAAGACTTAGCGGAGGAGTGAGTCGTGTTCTATTGCTCATGATTATGCGTCTACTGCTGAAATGATTCCGTTAGCGTCGAGGATGGCTACGTCGAACCATCCAGTGACAAGCAGAGTGCGGAAGCCTTCGAGAGCTTCAGCGCGGGTAGTCAGTCGCTCGACGGTCAGACGGTTCCAATCGAGGAATGCCATCGCTGATTTCTGAGCAAGAATGAGAGTGTCGGC
>ERZ887942.654-NODE-654-length-26732-cov-48.550662_pt1 | contig 26732 bp, 14 predicted proteins | sample MGYA00521099_ERZ887942 | MGnify/ENA primary metagenome ERZ887942 (study PRJEB32303, sample SAMEA104408605) | aquatic metagenome | biome: Brackish water; feature: Pelagic; material: water | place: Baltic Sea | collected 2014-06-07T06:48:00 | depth 16,251 m ...
GGAACAATTGCTGGGGAACACTTGGAGGGCTGACGACCTACCGCTCGCCTATGCCAGAATGCCCTTCACAACTTCGCCATGTACGTCGGTCAACCTGAAGTCGCGGCCTTGATGGCGGAAGGTGAGGCGTTCGTGGTCGATTCCCAGTTGCTGCAGAATTGTGGCGTTCAGGTCGTGAATGTGTACGGGGTTTTCCACGATGTTATAGCTGAAGTCGTCGGTTTCGCCGTAAACAGTGCCACCTTTGATTCCAGCTCCCGCCATCCACTTGGTATAGCAGCGAGGGTGGTGGTCTCGACCGTAGTTTTCTTTCGTCAATCCTCCCTGACAGTAAATCGTGCGACCAAATTCTCCGCCCCAGATCACCAGCGTATCGTCCAGAAGTCCTCGTTGCTTTAAGTCCTGAACAAGGGCGTAGCACGGTTGATCGATAATTCCACACTGACGTCGAATATCGTTTGGCAGATTGCCGTGTTGATCCCACTGCCGAATAAAGACCTGCGTGAATCTCACACCACGTTCCGCCATGCGGCGAGCCAGCAAACAGTTGGCGGCGAAGGTTCCGGGAGTTGTGACGTCTTTGCCATACATCTCCAGAGTTTCCTTGGATTCTCCCGAGATGTCGGTCAGTTCAGGAACCGACGTCTGCATGCGATACGCCATTTCGTATTGAGCAATTCTGGACTGAATTTCGGGATCACCCACTTCATTAAAACGTTCGGCATTCAGATGATTCAGTTCGTCCAGCATTCGACGTCGCATGGAAGCAGACATGCCGTCTGGGTTGGAAAGATACAGAACGGGGTCACCCGCTGAACGCAGGCTGACTCCCTGATGTTTTGTCGATAGAAAACCGGAGCCCCACAGTCGAGCATAAAGTGCCTGCCCCCCGAATCCGCCATTAACCGTCGAGTGCAGCACAACAAACGCGGGAAGATTCTGATTCATACTGCCCAGGCCATAGGACATCCAAGATCCTGTGCTGGGACGTCCGGGCAACTGACTTCCCGTTTGAATATATGTAATCGCCGGGTCGTGATTGATCGCTTCTGTATGCACCGTTTTGATAACGGCGATGTCTTCCAGCATCTTCGCGGTGTGCGGCAGCAATTCACTGACGTAGGTGCCGTTGGGACCGTGTTGATTGAACTTAAAGATTGACGGAGCGATGGGAAATCGAGTCTGCCCGGAAGTCATCGTGGTAATTCGCTGGCCGTTGCGAACAGAATCGGGCAGATCCTTATCGAACCAGTCGTTCATTTTGGGTTTGTAGTCCCACATGTCCAGTTGCGAGGGAGCACCCGACATAAACAAATAGATGACTCGTTTAGCCTTCGCCGCAAAGTGAGGCAAGCCTGACAGCCCGCCGATCGGATTCGCTGCTGCATTGCCTGTGTCTGCAAACAACTGCGGGTTCGCCAGCGAAGCCAAAGCTGCCGAGCCGATGCCGGTGGACATTCGTCCAAAGAAGTGGCGCCGTGTTTCGATGAGTCCGGCTTCTGTAATGGGATCCATGCTTTAGCTTTCCTGATGTTCGGCAGCTGGGCTGGTTGACTTTTGAGGTAGGGGTGTGAGCAGAAGTGTTAGCTGAAGTTCGCGTAAAGACAAAAGGGAAAATCACATGCCGCAAGGCCCGGCGCGCCGCAACGCCGGTTCGGTGACAATCGCTACCCGCGAGTTACGGCTTCACTTAGGTTCAACAACAGGTGAGTGATCATTGTCCACGCAGCCAACTCGCTGGAATTCAACTGTTCGTTCTGAGGCGATTCGCCAGCGGAAAGCAGCTTCTTTGCCGACTCCGGATCGCCGTTGAACTGACTGAGGTATTCTTCAAGCAGATTTGACAGCGATAGGATTTCGTTCTGCGTTGGCTTGCGACTTAACAGCGATCGAAACGCAAAGTCGATTCGATCGTTTGTGGAAATGCCGCCTTCGTTCATCACTCGTTCAGCAAATTTCCTGGCGGCTTCTACAAACTGTACATCGTTCATCAGCACCAGAGCCTGCAACGGCGTGTTCGTTCGAGCTCGGCGAACCTGACACGTTTCGCGATTGGGAGCGTCAAACGTTGACATCGATGGCGGTGGCATCGTGCGTTTCCAAAACGTATACATGCTGCGGCGAAACAGCTTGTCGCCGGTGTCCTGTACAAAAGTTGCCGTGTTGCTGCCACCAAATCCCACGGGTTTCCACAAACCTGCCGGTTGATACGGTTTCACGCTTTCGCCGCCGATGGTTTCGATCATCAGCCCACTTAGCGCCAGTGCCTGGTCGCGAATCACTTCCGCATCCAGGCGAAATCGAGGACCGTGAGCGAGTAGTCGGTTTTCGGGATCTGCGGCCAGCTTCTCTGAACTCACTCGAGACGACTGCTGGTACGTCGCAGACATTATCATCTGCTTCAAACAACGTTTTACGTCCCAGCCGGATTCAACAAAATCGACCGCCAGCCAATCCAGCAATTCCGGGTGAGAAGGCTGTTCGCCCTGCAGACCAAAGTCTTCTGAAGTCTTTACCAGCCCATACCCGAATAGTTGCTGCCAGAACCGATTCACGGTAACTCGCGACGTTAACGGATGCTGAGGTTGCACAAGCCATTCGGCCAGTCCCAGTCTATTGGCTGCAGCATTTTGAATGGGCGGTGCCAACCACAACGGCACACCTGGTGAAACAGGATCTCGTTTTTCTGTGTATTGCCCTCGTTCCAACACATAGGCCTGTCTCGGTTCCGGACGGTCTTCCATCACTAATGTCGCGGGAATCGACTTTTCCACGCTGTCCAGCTGTTGTTTCAGCTTTGCCTGTTGAGCCAGTGGTTCAGCAAGCATCGACTTTGAATCGGGATGAACGCTGCGAATATAGTAAGCAGTTAATTGTTCCGTTTGAGCTGGCGTGCGATCGTCGCGTTTGACATCCAGAATTTTCTTAATCTCCGGCGGAATTCCAGTTGGCTTTGAAACGGCAGCAAACTGCTCCCACGAAAACAAAGAACGCTTTTGCTCGTCGGACAGCCCCTGGGAAACAATTCCAGCCGTGTCCCAATAAACCGTTCCACCCACTTGAGTAAACGCCCAGCCATTCAGCTCACTGCCGACAGGCAATCCGACAGCATCCGCCGACACTTCCAGACGCACCCACTTACCGGTTTCGGGCAATGGTCCCATTTGTCGATTTAGAGCGTCGTTACGGCCCGCCAGAAATGCCTTATCGGCTCCCCAACTGGCGCGGTGATCCCATTTGCCGTCGTTAAACTGCAACTGCAATGTTTGAGGCGGATTTGTGGGGTCCAGATACGCGTAGGCAAACAATCGTGTGGCTTCACCAATCTTCAGTTTGTCAGTGGCACCGGTGAAAAAATGCTGAGTAATCGCATCGCCGGAGCCCGTTCGAACTGTCGATTTTGTGCCGCTGTGAACCGGATGATCGGGCGCTTCAACAAACTGCCACGGAGTGTTGCCTTCCAGGTTGGCGCCCGCAGGAGCTTCGTCGTCGATCCACACGAATTGTTCTTCGGCCAATTCGCCAAGCGGTTCCGTCGGTCGTGGATCTGAGTACTTGAATTCGGCGATCAGTTTGGAAATTCGCGAATCAACATCGGCCAGTTCTGTTTCGTATTGTTGTTTTTGATCAAGCTGCTCCGCTGTCGGAACTTTGACAACAGGAGGCGGCAGCAATGCATTTCCGTCCATCGCTCGTTCCGTCAAACTGTAATAATAAGCATACAGTTGATAGAACTCCTTCTGAGTTAACGGGTCAAATTTGTGATCATGGCAGACGGCACATCCGGCGGTTAAACCCAGCCAAACAGTGGCCGTGGTTTCGACACGATCGACGGCGTATCGCATATAGTATTCATCATCAATAGAACCTCCCTCGCTGGTTGTGACGTTGCAGCGATTAAAGCCGGTCGCAATTTTCTGCGTTAAAGTTGGATTCGGCAGCAGGTCTCCAGCAAGTTGTTCAATTGTGAATTGATCAAACGACTGATTGCGATTGAATGCGCTAATCACCCAGTCTCTATAAGGCCAGATGGATCGTTTGTTGTCCAAATGCAGCCCGTGGGTGTCTCCATAACGAGCGGCGTCCAGCCAGATGCGAGCCATGTGTTCGCCGTACGCCTGAGAGCTCAACAACCGATCGACCACGTTTTCAAACGCTTGCGAAGACTGATCATTCAGGAACTGATCCACTTCACTAATGGTTGGAGGCAGCCCGGTCAGGTCCAGAGTCGCTCGGCGAATAAGTGTTTCTTTCGACGCGGTTTCTTCTGGTGCCAGTTTGGCCGCTTTCAGTTTGGCGTGAATGAACGTGTCAATGGCATTGTTGCTTTTCCAACCATCAACGGCGACCGCAGGCTGCGGCTTGACTGGCGGCTGGAAGGCCCAATGCCCAGTCCAGATGGCTCCCGCGTCAACCCACGTCTTCAACATCTGAACCTGCCCCTTGGTCAGCTGCTTTTCAGAATCCGGCGGTGGCATTTGCAGGTCTGGATCGCTGGAGGTGATTCTGCGAATCAGTTCGCTTTGATCGCTGTGACCAGGCACAATTGCGACCTCGCCAGAATCAAGCTTCGCAGTCCCTGATGCCAGAGAATCCAGACGCAAGCTGGAATCGCTGTTTGCAGCATCCGGACCGTGACACGCAAAGCACTTGTCAGACAGCAGCGGCAAAATGTCGCGACCAAAATTGACATCATCGTCTGCCTGGCCAATGTGAAAACACTGAACGGTCACGAGCACCAGCAGGCAAGCTTTTGTTCCAATTCGCATAGTCTGAATCAGATCTTTTTGGGGGGACGAGGTTTCGACAAAGCAGGCACACGAGGTGGGCAACTTTTCGAAGCGACAGAGAATCGTTACCGAGCGTAAACTCGACTATTGATGAAGGGGCAGGCCCTTGAGTGGAAGGAAGTAATGGCAATTCAACAGTGACGCTGGCTGCAATTCAGCAAAGCCAACGTCGTCATAGGTAGGGCCTATAATTTACTCGCCAAACGCCATCGTTGCCACAGTCGGCACAAAAATGGTGAAATGCGGCACGCTGATGACGACGATTGTTCCGATCGCCACAGTGAATCAAGGCATTTTCGAAAGCAGGCCGCCGCAACGGAAAACGCTTCTACTGGCCGAAAAATCGTTCAGCCTGAACAGAAATGAACAAGCGACCACAGGAACTGGACAGCGAAATTTGCTATCCTGCACAACGCACACGCGATTTCTGTGTGCCCAATCGTCTCCAGGTTTTGTGAGAATAACAGTATGTCGACGGCACCCAATTTTCAGATTACACCTGACGACGATGCACTTTCCAGCATCCCGCGCGACTTGAAATTTCATCCAGCTGCAACGTCGCATCCCAAGGCTCTATGTTCTGAGCAGATTGAATGCTACAACAAAGACGGGTACGTGCGCCCGATTGACGTGTATTCAGACAGTGAGATCACAGACATTCGGCGGCACTTTGACAAGCTGCTGGAAGACACAATTGCAGCTGGCGGCGACAGCTATTCTATCAGCACAGCTCACATGAAGCACGGTGGTGTTTACGACATGCTGACAAACCCAAAACTTGTGGCGTGCGTGTCGGACATTCTGGGCGATGATGTGGTCGCGTGGGGGTCACATTTCTTCTGCAAGATGCCCGGCGATGGCAAAGAAGTTGCATGGCACCAGGATGCCAGCTATTGGCCACTGTCGCCTTCCAAAGCTGTTACTGTGTGGTTAGCGATTGATGATGCAGACCTGGAAAATGGCTGCATGAAGTTTATCGCCGGCAGCCAGCATTCTGGCCATCTCACCTACAGAAAAAGCAATCCCGACGAACACAGCGTTCTTGGCCAGACCGTGGAAAACCCGGAACAATACGGACAGATCGTTGTTGACGACCTGAAGGCCGGACAGGCATCAATCCACAACGACTTGTTGCTTCACGGTTCAGCCGCCAACAATTCAACTCGCCGTCGCTGCGGTTTGACTCTGCGATATGCCGCGGCTTCTGTGAGAGCCGAAATGGGTTGGAACGCAAAAGGTGTCGTGGTGAAAGGTCAGGATGTCGCCAAGCACTGGGGCAACCCGCCTCGACCGACAAACGATTAGTTTTGGGGGCAGCAACACATCACCGCTGTCTGTCAACTGCCGTCGCAAACTGACTAAGCCACGTCGGCCAGCAATGTTTCTCGAGCCAAAGCTGCCACGATTGCAGAATTGATCTTCACTTGCGGATCTGTGGTGTTGGCGATTTTCAAAACGTCGCAGACTCGCTTCAGGCGGCCGGGAGAGCCGTCTCCATATTGCAGAATTTCGACCATGGCGTCGTCTGTCATGCAATCGGCGGCGACTCCAGCAATTCGCAGTTTTTCGTGAACAAAGCTTTCCGCGTCATCTGGGTTCAGTCGCGAAAGGTTGACTTTCAGCGCCGACAGGCGTTGCAGGCGATCGCTGAGTCCGTTTTCTGTGGCGGCAATTACAGTGATTCCACCAGCGGTCTGATGATTGATTGCGGTTAAAAACTGAATCACCGGTTCGGGGCTCTCAGTTGTACGATGAAGGTCATCCAGCAGAACCACGGTTTTGTGATTGCACAGTGTTCTGCCGGCAATTTCGTCGCGAATTGCAGTCATCAAGCTGCCCTGTGACTGATTCTGGCCAGCCACTATGGAAAGTGCTCCACAAAGCTGAGTAACAAACGCCGCCTGATCCAACGCCGCCATATTGATCAGAATGGCCGACATGCCGGAACGACGGCATTCACTTTGGACCTGGTTCAGCAAAATCGTTTTCCCGACGCCCTGATCCCCCTGCAACAGCACAAACGATTCACCCTGCTCCGCAACGTACAGCAATCGATTCAACGCTTCTGCCTGAACCGCACCGCTGAAATACCATGACTTTGCTGCTGGCTGTCCGAACATAATCATCTTTCCCTGTCACGTTTACCTGTGAAACATCGCCTGTAATCTGTTCCGGCTTCGAGCCTGAACCGCAATGGCGGCAACGGTGCACGCCACCAACAATTCCGCCGTTTTTAGAAAAGAGCCAAGCCTGGCAGGTCCGGCCTTCCCAAAATTGGCTAAGGCGTTGAGTTCCCGCATGAATCCTTACAATCGCAGCAGCACCTGATCGTTGTTGCCTGCTTCAATTGGTTACAATCGTTGGTATCGTCAGCTTGTGACGTGATCGAACACATATTCAATACGGAGTTTGCGGAATCGAACGGCTTGCCGGTTTAGTCCAGCTTTCCGCGCGACTAAGCGTGAATCGTTGCCGCGAATTGCTTTTACGATCGGCAATTTCTGCAACAATTCACAGCAAAGAACTCAATCTTCAGAACCAAAGATGCGGCAGCGACAGTCGAAGCTTCAAACGAATTGTGACGAGTTGACTGTCCTGAATTTCGCAGCCCCTGCCTGGTGGTAAAATTCAACGAAGAATTTAGTGCTGCTGACCTGAACCCAAATGTAGCGGCCAGCCCGACTCTGCCAAAGAAAATCATGACTGAACTCAATTACCAATCTGCCGGTGTAGACCTGAAGCTTTACGAACAGGCCATGCAGCGGTTGCCCGGACTAATGGCGAAGACTCGCACAAGTGGAGTCATGGATTTGCCCGGCGGCTTTGCCGGGCTGTTTCGGCTGTCTGCTGTCAAGCAGTGGAATGATCCTGTATTGGTTTCAGGAACCGACGGTGTCGGCACCAAAATCAAGCTGGCCATTATGATGGGCAAGTTTGACACCATCGGCATCGACCTGGTCGCCATGTGCGTGAACGACTGCCTTTGCCTGGGAGCAACCCCGCTGTTGTTTCTGGATTACATCGCTATGGGCAAAGATAATCCCGTGCTGTTGGAGCAACTTGTCAGCGGAGTCAGCGATGGCTGTGTTCAAGCGGGAGCAGCCTTGCTGGGCGGCGAAACTGCCATCATGCCGGACCTGTACGCCGATGGCGATTTTGACATGGCCGGCTTCTGCGTGGCTGCCGCAGACCGATCTGAACTGGTGAATGGCAAAGAGCGAGTTGTTGCCGGTGACGTGTTGATCGGCGTGCCATCGTCGGGATTCCACAGCAATGGCTACAGCCTTGTTCGCAAAGCCGTGTTTGAACATGCCGGACTCAACATCGATGATCATGTTGCCGAACTGAAAGCTGCTGTCGGCGATGTTCTGCTAACTCCAACTCGCATCTATTCAGACATCGTTGCTGCAGCAATTGAAGCGGCCGGAAACGACAACATTCATGCGATCGCTCATATCACGGGCGGTGGATTGTGCGAAAACCTGGCTCGCGTGCTTCCAGATGGCATTCACGCGGAGCTTCAGCAATCTTCATGGACAATTCCCGCGATGTTTACATGGCTGCAGAAGCTGGGCAACATTGCAGACGCGGAAATGTTTCGAGTGTTCAATATGGGAGTCGGACTGGTACTTGCTGTTCCGGAAACAGTCGCCGACAAAGTCTTGGCAGCATGCTCAACCGACGAATATCCGGCTTTCATGTTGGGCAAAGTTGAGGCACAGTCACAGGCAGGTCCCGGCACGGCGTCTTTGGTGTAGAGTGGATGCTTCAGGCCATTCCATTGCACGACAGTAACCGGCGCGTCGTCGCTGTAGGTTGTGTTTGCTGAAAATGCCCGAAGCGTTTGGTTGTGAGTGTCGCCGCAGACAGGAAGTATATTGATTCGTGGCCGATCAGGGACTTTTTGAATTCGCTGATATTCCGGACTGGGAACAGGCCGCGGCTGAAGATGTGCAGGTTGCCGACGTGGTATTCAACCTGCCTCTTGAAAAACCTTACACCTACAGCATTCCGGATGAGTTCCGAGAACTGCTGAAGGCTGGCATGCGAGTCAAAACTTCACTGGGCCGAGGCAACCGTTCCGTCATTGGATACTGCGTGAAAGTGCGACAGGCAGAAAGCGCTGTTCGCAAGTTGAAGCCAATCGAAGAAGTTCTGGACACTGAACCATTGCTGAGCCAGAACATGCTGGAACTCACCAACTGGATTGCGTCACGGTATCTGTGCGGTTGGGGACAAGTGCTGGAAAGCGTCATTCCTGCGGGAGTCCGCCGCAGAAGCGGAACACGTCTGGTGAGTTCCTACGAACTTTCTGCCAATGCCAGTCGCATCATCGCCACTGGCAAGCTTCCGCAAAAGCAGCAGGTTGTCGTGGATGTGCTATTAAAAGCGGATGGCCCCATTCCTGCCGCTCGCTTGTGCGAACTGGCAGATTGCGGTCCCGGACCGCTAAACACGCTGAAGAAAAAGGGAATTCTCACACCGATTCGAATTCGCTCCGAAGTAGCTGGTGGAATGCAGGGCGACGTTGAGGTCACTCAGGATCTTGTTCTGAATTCACAACAGGAAGGCGTTCTTAAGCAGATCATCGCGTCGCTGCAATCCGGAGAACATCGCACCATGTTACTGCATGGAGCCACCGGCAGCGGGAAGACGGAAGTCTATATTCGCTCCATCCGCGAAGTTGTCAGCTATGGCCGCCAGGCGATTGTGCTGGTGCCGGAAATCAGCTTGACGCCTCAAACAATTCGACGCTTTCGCAGCCGGTTTTCTTCCGTCGCCGTATTGCATAGCCACATGAGCGATGCCGAACGACATTGGCAGTGGCAGCAGATTGCCAGCGGAGAAATTGAAGTCATTGTTGGTGCCAGAAGTGCCGTGTTTGCGCCGACGCCCAACCTTGGCTTGATTGTCATCGACGAAGAGCACGAGCCAACCTTCAAGCAGGACAACACTCCCCGCTATCACGCTCGCGAAGTGGCGAGGTATCGCTGTCAGCAGGAAAACGTGCCACTGCTGCTGGGTTCCGCAACGCCAACGCTTGAATCATGGCTGCGAGCAACTCGACGGCAGGACGACTTGCTGTCGATGCCCGATCGTGTGGCTGAACTGCCGCTGCCACCGGTTGTGATTGTGGATACTCGCAACGATCCCCGAATCAATCGGGGAGCATCAATTGGACGTGCCTTGTTCACGTCCATCGGCAGAGCACTTCAGGATAAGGGGCAGGTGATTCTGTTTCTGAATCTTCGAGGTTACTCGCCCACCGTCTGGTGTCGCAGCTGCGGCACGGGCGTGAAATGCCCTGACTGCGATATCACGTTAACCTGGCATCGCGATCGCCAGGAAGCCGTTTGTCACAGCTGCGATTACAGCATTCCGGCTCCGGAAAAATGCCCCGTCTGCGAAAGCGCAGCTGTGCGATACTTTGGAACGGGAACTCAAAAGCTGGAAGAAGAAGTCGCCGCCGCCTTCCCGAAAGCGACTGTCTTGCGCATGGACAGCGATTCCATGAAGAAACCGGGCAGCCACGATGAAGCCCTGGAAAAATTTCGACACGGACATGTTGACATTCTTTTGGGCACTCAAATGATTGCGAAGGGACTTGACTTTCCAAACGTTACGCTGGTGGGGGTAATCGACGCAGACAGCATGCTGAATCAACCGGACATGCGCGCGGCAGAACGCACGTTTCAGTTGATCGCTCAGGTCGCAGGCCGAACCGGGCGAAGTTCGCGAGGCGGACGAGTGCTGGTGCAGACAACCAGCCCGGATGACGCATCGGTCAAGTACGCGTCAAAGCACGATTACCTGGGCTTCGCTTCTCACGAGCTTCACCAACGCAAAGATTCCGGCGCTCCGCCGTTTAGCTGTGTCACACGAATCATCTTTCGAGGACTCAATGAACCGCAGGTCAATGAAACGTCTCGAACAGTGGCAGACAAACTGCGGAAGGCGGCGAAGCTGAAAGATCCGGAAGTGCGAGTTCTGGGTGCTGCCCCCGCTCCAATCACACGGCTTCGCGGCTATTGGCGATTCCACATTCAGGTTTGCGCGCCAACGGCAGAACGAGTGAAACAGCTGTGGCAGTACGTAGAAGACCGCCTTACGCTACCGGACGGAGTTGAAATGGCCGTCGATGTCGATCCTATCAATTCACGATAAAGGCAGGCAGCAAGACTGCAACATCCGACGTACAATCAGCACACTGTAAATCACACGTTAAATTTTCATGGCCGCAAACGTCGCCCAACAGATTAAGACAACGACATGGAACTTGATGATAAACTGTGCTATTGCTTTCACGTCACTCAACGAAAAGTGGTGAATTACATTCGTCTGCACAAACCCAAAGTGCCCAGCCAATTAAGCGAATGCGGCGGGGCAGGCACTGGTTGCGGCTGGTGTGTGCCATACCTGAAGAAGTGCTTTGCTGCCGAATCGGATGGCCCCGAATCCACCATCGAACTGACGGCAGAAGAATACGCCACTCAGCGAGCTACCTATATCGCAGCCGGCAAAAAACGATAAGCGTTGGCGAATTTCGACACCGACCACCCCGATAGTATCGTGTAGCTGCCGGTGCTTAGCTGGACAGCGACAATTCTGTATCAGCCGAAAGGCGTTAGCCTCGGCTGTTTCCCCTGATTCCTATAAACCGGGGCCAGCGTCCTGCGGCTCATGTTGCTGACAGAAAACCTGCCGTTTGCTCAAACCTGCCGCTGCCCATTCAGGCACCGTCCGGACGTAACATCCTCGTTTAACCCGTGGTCGCAGTCCCCGGATTTCGCGGCCTGTTCTGCGGCGACGGGCTAAACGGCCCGATTCGACACACCAGGGAAATGTGGAAGTTGTTTCGGGACAATTCCTTAGCTCTTAGGGATCTTCTTCGCGACTACGGTTGCTTTTGCCGTTACTGTTTTTGCCACAGGAGCTTCAGGCATTGGAGTACACAAAAACACGGTCACGCTTAGCGGTGGCACATTCACTTCGACACTTTGTTCATAGCCGTGTGATGGCACTTTCAGACTTTTCACACCACCAAGATTGCCCATTCCAGAGCCACCATACCAGTCTCCGTCGGTATTCAAGACTTCTTTGTACATACCCGGTTCCGGCACACCAACTCGGTAATTCGAATGAGGGGCTGGCGTTAGATTTGCCACAACGATCATCTTCTGAGACTTATCCAGCGTCTGTCGAATAAACACCAGCACGCAATTGGTGTTATCGTCACCGACAATCCACTGGAATCCGTCGGACTGCGTTTCGCTTTTGTAAAGACACTCGTGAGCCACATACAAACGATTCAAGTCGCAGACGAGTCTTCGAATTCCTTCATGAGCTGGGAAGGTTCTTAGTACCCAGTCGATCTCGCCGTCGTGCTTCCATTCGTTCCACTGAGCGATCTCGCTGCCCATGAACTGCAGCTTCTTGCCCGAGGTCGTAAACTGCAGACCGAACAGCAAGCGTAGATTGGCAAACTTCTGCCATTCATCACCTGCCATCTGGTCGATCAACGAACCTTTGCCATGGACCACTTCATCATGCGAAAGCGGCAACATAAAGTTTTCCGTAAACGCATAGACCCCGCGGAAGGTCAGGTCATTCAGGTGCCAGCAGCGATGAATCGGATCGCGACGCATAAATCGCAACGTGTCGTTCATCCAGCCCATGTCCCACTTCATCGTGAAACCCAGACCTCCCGTGTACACCGGTCGAGAAACTCCGGGCCATGCCGTTGATTCTTCCGCAATGGTCATGATACCAGGGAAATCGGCGTGCAGCACTTTGTTGAAGTCGCGCAGAAAATCGATCGCCTGCAGGTTTTCACGTCCACCAAATTGATTGGGAACCCACTGATCGGAGTCTCGCGAATAGTCCAGATACAGCATCGATGCAACAGCATCAACTCGAATACCGTCAACATGATAAACGTCGCACCAGAACCTGGCGCTGGACAATAGAAACTCGCTGACTTCTCGCCGGCCATAGTTAAAAATCAACGTGTTCCAGTCGGGATGGAAACCAAGTCGAGGATCTGCGTGTTCGTACAGGTGTGTGCCGTCGAAGTTGGCCAGTCCGTGAGCATCTGTTGGGAAGTGTCCGGGAACCCAATCAAGAATAACGCCAATGTTGTGGCGATGCATGTAATCGACAAAATACTGGAAGTCGTGAGGCGTTCCGAAGCGGCTCGTTGGTGCGAAATAGCCTGTCGTCTGATAGCCCCACGAACCGTCAAAGGGATGCTCTGTAATTGGCATCAATTGAACGTGCGTGTATCCCATTTCTGTCAGGTACTCAACCAGCAGGTGAGCCAACTGACGATAGTTTTGAAACGTTCGTCCGCCGCCAGGACGCTTCCAGGAACCGGGATGCACTTCGTAAACCGAAACCGGGGCTTCCAGCCAATTCGTCTGGTCGCGTTTTTGCATCCATTCCTGATCGCGCCATTGAAAGTCGCGGATGCTCCAAACCACCGATGCGGTCCCGGGACGCAGTTCACCATAAAAAGCAGCCGGGTCGGCTTTTTCAATCAGGTGACCTTCCTGAGTTTTGATCGCGTATTTATAACGTGTTCCGGGAGTAGCACCGGCAACAAATCCTGACCAGACGCCTGTGTCACTGGATTCCAGCCAGTCACGCCCGGGAGTCCAGCCGTTGCCGTCACTGATAACGGACACTTCTTTCGCATTTGGAGCCCAAACGGCAAATCGAACGCCACCTTCGACAAAGTGAGCGCCCAAGAAGCGATACAAAGTGGTGCGGTCTGCGGGCTGGTCAAAGGTGCTCAGCATTTTTTGAGAAAGTGGCTTCGAATCGTTGGCGGCGGTCACGTTACTTACCTGTCATGTCAAGTTGGATTTGTTGCCAGACTTTGCGTCGCCTGTTGCTGCTGATTATCTGAGTCGAGATCGACGCTGTCCAGAAGGTTCGGCACGTGTTTTTGAAGCGGCATCGGAAAATGCCAAATCACGTGCAAAGCCTCAAACCAGTCGTGAACTCAAAATCTTCGCCAACGTCCCTACGTTTCGCAGCTCATGTGGCCTAGCGATTTCGCATGTTCCGAAGCCGAGTGAACAGATTGCTGAAACCTGAACGAGGCTTTTCATTCGCTGCGATGTCATCGTCGGCAGACGGATCTTCGTTGGCGACACTAAGATGTGCCGTTCGCTGCTCGAAAGTTCGCTGTTCAGAATATTGTTCTGCAGACACGCTCTCAGCACCGGCCGCACGCTTTAGCTGGCCGAGCTCAGTTGCTACGGCAATCACTCGTGCTCGAGCATTCTTCAACAGCTGCGGCGAGTACTGATCCTGTTCCAGTTGTTCATCAACCTCCTGTTCCGCCAGCACCAAATAGCTTCCACCGTCAGGTCCGGAATTGGAATTTCCTGAAGGCGTAGTATTCTGCTCAGGGGAGGTTGTTGAGGAATGACCTGTTGGACCGTGGCTTGAAGTGCCTGCCCCTTCAGCCCCCATGCTATCCGTTGAAGGCGCGCGAAACGCGTTCACTTCGTCGATGTCGATTGGCAGGGTAAACAACTGACGCTTACCCGACGAAACGGTATCGATGACGTCTTCTACTTTATTCAGAGTCGCATGGTCGTCTTCATCAGCGGCAGCAGCAGCAGCAGCAGCAGATACACTTTCCCGTTGAACCGCTACGGAACCTGACGATTCAGAGTCAACGCCTGAACTGGAATCAGACTGGCCGATACTTTCCGAAGATGGCTGCTGAACAACGACTTCGACTGATTCATTCTTGATTGAGAACCACGATGCTGTTTCGATTTCTTCATCGACAAGCATGGTCTGGATCTTCTCGATCGACTTATCAGGTGTAACGTGGTCGTCGTTTGCCAGCTGTCCACCATCCTGTTCACTCGCTTCAGCGGCAGATTCGTAGGCTGACCACACGCTATCATCGTTGTCAACAACCTGACGACGTGCAGCAGCAGCAGCAGCAGCAGCATATTCGTCCGGAAGGATGCCAAGATCCGTCAGCAGTTCGACATAGTCGTCATCCATTTCGCTAATGGGATACATTATCGCAGGAGCGATCCCATCTAAGCTTGGCGGCCACTCTACGGCAGTTTCATCGCCTTCGTAAACAGCCGTACGTCTGGGAGCTTCTGACGTCACAGATCGCCCCAGTTCGCACCAGGTGTAGCGATCGAATACGGGCACTCGATCGGCCTTCACGCTTTTTGCATTCGGACGCTCAAGCGTTTCGTTCTTCTCAGTTATTGACTGAACGCGTGCCCGTTCGGTAACTGGCTGCCATTTTCCGGGCGGCGTCCAGGGAGAATAGTTGCTTAACGAACCAACGCGATCCTGCTCTGAAGGCTCATCGCCATTCAACGAGAAATAGCCGGTCTCAACATCATCGTCAGCAGTGTGAACTTCTTCACGCAAGGGAACATTGTCGCTGTGCAGACCTGACGTCACGGAAGGTGTCGAATCGCCGTCGTTATCATCCTGATCTCCGGCAGGCAGGATCAAGTGGTGCAACAAGCTTTCGTTGACGAGGTCATCTTCACATTCAACATTGCTGGTTGCAGACAGGTTTTCACAGGCTTCCATCAGCCCTGCCAACACTTCTACATCTTCGTCTGCAGTAGATTCATTTGCGGAATTGCCTGAGGCAACACAAACCTGCTCAAACTCCAAAGTGCCGAACGCGAACGTGATCGCTTCAAACTTCTCGTCAAATGACACTGAATCAGACTTAGACGGAATCTCGCCTGCCAGCGGCCTTGCGTCTGCAGCATCCTCGATGGCGTTTTCGTCGTTCAGCAACACGTCGTCATCAATGAAGAACTCTTCAATCTGATTGTCGTAGTTCAGTTCTGGAAGTACGTCCGCATCCTCATCAGCCGACAAGCTGCTGACCTGTGCGTTGGACACTGTTTTGTCAGCACCAAACTCAAAGATGCCGTCATCACCAGCATCAATCCCGGCGATCGGCTGCGTTTCCGTTCCAATTTCAACGGAATTGTATGAAGGCGTGCGAGACTCTGTCGTGTGGCTTGCGACAAAACCCGTCGTAACGCGGCTGGTTGTTTCTGAGCTGGCCGCTTCGCTAATGATCGTCGAACGCGCCGGCGCGCTTCCGCCAATTTCAATGACACCCTCGGATGCATAAGTGACATCGTTGCGACTAGCCGTTGCAGAGCCTCCATCGATTTCAATTTCGCCCTGCGCAGCGAACTCCTCGTCGTTGCCAGCTAAGTCTTCACCTTCGCTGTCTTCGTCAGATTCGTACAGCGACACGTTCCATGAATACGGAAGATGCCTTAATCTGGCCAGCGCCTTGTTCACGATTTCGACCGTCACACGAACCTGCTGTTCGTTTTCGCAAATCATCAACGATTCGTCGGCCAGAAGGTTCAGGCAGCGAGGTATTCCATCTGCCGCAGCAACGATGCGTTCAATCGCCTTTTGTTCGAACACGGCAGCGGGATCTCCGCCGCAGCTTTTGATCTGTTGCGAAAGATACTGTACAGCTTCAGTGGAACGCATTGGTTCCAAAAACACGTGTGTCCGAATTCGCTGAGCAAAATCGCTCATCGCTGGTTCGGCCAGCACTTCTTCCAGAACGTGTGGACCGGCAATCATCAGACGAACCAGCCGACGTCCATCGGCGTCTTCTTCAAGCAGATCACGAAGTTCGGAAAACACGTCAGTGCCAACCAGATGCGCGTCGTCCAGAAGCAGGATAACGGGGCCCCAAAAATCTGAAACTCGCTGCAAACGATTGACAACTTCCCACCGCTGAATCGTGTTTCTTTGAGAGCCCGATGCTTCTTTTGCCGGATCAGGTGTGGCATTGACCAAACGGCGATGCAGCAGATACAGCAAGTCAGCGGCGGATCTCACCGTGCCACCTCGGAAGATGATCACTTGATTTTCCGACGTCAACATTCGCCGAAAATGTTCCAGCGTGACCGTCTTTCCGGTACCAGCAGGTCCCGTCAGGATTGCGACACCCAAATCGGAACGAACGGCGTGCAGAATCGTCGGTTTGATCTCCTGATAGCTTTCCGATTCAAAAAAATCGTCAGCGGTCAGGATTGATTGAAATGGTTTCCGATGGAATCCAAAGCGTTTCTCGTACATTCCAGTTCCCGTCCGTGATGCTTCAGGTTCGGCAGTCTTTGCCGACAGGCTTCCGTGCAACAAGTTGGTACTTTTCGACGAAGGCACTATCTGTTGTCGGCAACATCGAACGCGGATAACCGGATTCTTGAGAACATCCGGTGATGCCGGTAGAGTCCACTTAGACTAACACGCGCAGAATCTGCTACTGACGGTCCAGTTTTCTCTTTGTCACCATTGCAACAGCGGCAAGTCGTTCATCTTCGGTCATTGCGTGCAGTTTGCGAAACAGGCGTTCGGCAGCTTCGGTTAGTTTGCAGTCACGGCGGCTCATGGCAATTTTTGCCGTTTCAATCGCCTGATCCAACGGCCAATCGATCGCCAGTTCGCCAAAGCTGACGTTGCAGAACGAAGGGATGTGTCGAGGCAGCAGTCGCCCACCAGGCAGCACCAGCGTCATAACGCCAATTGACGACCCCGTATTGAACATGCTGTCGATTGCCGTTTTTGTGTGATCGCCAATGAAGGAACCAACTTTGTAGTGGCCAGAATCAATGGGCACTCCCTGCAATGGCACTTTAACGTTGCTATAGTCGCTTTTCAGGTCAGACGTTGTGGTGATGGCTCCCAGGTTGACCCACGGACAAACGTAGCTGTGTCCAAGAAATCCTTCGTGATACTTATTCACGTGTCCGTGTAAAATGGATTCTTCCACTTCACCACCAACTCGGCAGTGAGCACCAATCGTTGTGCATTTGCCGATCAGGCCTCGAAACACTTTCGAGCCCTGCCCAATATGACACGGCCCTTCAATGCGAGTAAACGATTGAATGTGTACGTTGCGGTCGATCGAAACCGGACCTTCTCGCGTATCAATCACCACATAGGGATCGATCGTGGTTTCTGCGGTGATATAGGTATCAGCGGGGTCTCCCAGAATTTGCACATGAGCAAACTCGGGCTGCTGAGAAACGCCTTCGTCCTCGAAATCCAATTCCAATTGACGGCCGTTGTTATTGACCAGATCCCACGGACGCTGAATCAGAATACCGGACGCTTCAACGACACGTCGAGATCTAGCGATACTCAACAGCGACTGTTCAAAATCGGCGTCACATAACAGTGAGAATTCATCCGGCGTCAAAGCAATCCATGCCAAATGGCCGTCAATATAGCCCGCATGGTCCAGAGAAACCTCGCCTGCATTCAGTCTGCTGGCTGGCACCCAGCGGCCGTTGATCATCAGCGTGGGAGAATCCGTTACCATCAGATGGTTGTTAACTGCAGCAGCCGGATGAGCCTCTGCGTACGTTTCGGCCAGCCACGGACGAACTCTTGCCGCCCAGTTCTTTGTCGGAAACCAACGCTGCAATCGGCGACGCAAACATTCTCGCCCGCAAATGAGCTCAAACACCGGGCGCGCCAGAGCAATTGGGCTCAGCTGGTCGGCGAACTGATCTTCATACACAAACCACTGCATGGTTGTTGACCGCACAAAACAATGACTGGACGGATAGTGCCGCGTGTCGTTTCACACCATTCAGGATGCAGACACAATCACGGATTCTGCCACGTGCAGATAGAAATCCGAACAGCCATTGAACGCATCTGCCCTGAAACTGTGGCGAATTCGTGACCGTTTTTCACAGATCAGCAAACCTTCTCACTGGCGAACCCCATCTGGCAATTCCCGCCGGTCGCCTGACATGGTATTATTAATTTCCCACACCTCGAACAATACGGACCAGCTTTCCGGTCGGAAGTTCGAGTGTTACTTAATTCAGCCCACCAATCAGCGAGACTCACGATGCGAAGCCCCGGCCAACCACAAGCAGCCAGATTCGACGTCGATCATTCACAAACAAACGGTTGCTTCAATACTTGTGAATCGTCGACCGTGAATTCGGGCGGCAGTATCCTGCACACCACAACGCGGACGATCACCAGCCTGCTGTGCGTGCTCGCCATCGCTGTCAATTCAACGCCATCGCAGGCAGGGGAAAACAGCCTGCTGAGTATCAGTTCGGACGGCAAGACAGTCGCCGCCTCAAACCGCGATAGCCACAGCGTTGCCGTGTTTGAAGCTGACGGCCTTAAACGCCTGTTTGAAGTTGAAGTCGGCGAGCACCCGGAAGGCACCACTTTTGTCGGATCGACTTCGCTGATCGCCTGCTGCGTGTATGGCACCGACCAAATCGTAATTATTGATTCAGCAACCGGCAACATCACACAACGCATCGATGTGTTCGACGAACCGTATGGAATCGTCAGCTCCAAAGACGGAACATTTCTATACGCGACTCTGGACTATCCGGGACAGGTCGTCCGCATCAACACAGCCAACTGGAAAGTGGATGCACAGTGGAATGTTGGCGATAAGCCACGAGGAATCGCGATCACGCCCGACGAAAAGTCTGTATTCGTCACAGAGTATCTGACGGCCAACCTGTTGGAGGTATCGACAGAAGATGGCCACGTAATACGAAACATCAACGGGGCCTCGACAGACAATATCGCTCGCCAGGTTGTACTGCACCCGGACGGATCGAAGGCCTACATTCCTCATATTCGCTCAAAGGTCAACGCCGCTCATGGCAACGGATCGATCTTTCCGTACGTTGGCGCAGTAACATTGACGGGAAAGAATTCCGGACGCCGAACGCGTGTTCCCATGGACAGCTTTCGAGGAGCATCGGTCGTCGCCAATCCGTCCGAAGTCGCGTTATCTCCGGATGGCCGCTATCTGTTCGTGGCTTTTGGAGCAACCAACGATTTGTTTGTGGCCAACATCACCGACGATTATCAGGAACTGTCTTATGCCGCCACGTTAAGACTCGGCAGCAACCCTCGAGCTGTGCGAGTAACTCCGGACGGACAATCTCTTCTGGTTTACAACGCTCTGGATTATGAACTTGTTTCGTATAGCCTTCCCGATTTAAAAGTCACCGCGAAGTCGACCGTCACAGATCATCCTTTGGATGCAGAACACACGCTGGGCAAGAAGCTGTTTTACACGGCCCTTCAACCGATGTCAGGAAGGCAATGGATATCGTGTTCCAGTTGCCACATCGACGGCGATGCCGACGGCAGAACCTGGCAACAACCGGAAGGTCTTCGACAAACTCAACCATTAAACGGACTGGCGTGGACGCACCCTTTGCATTGGTCTGCCGATCGCGATGAAGTTCAGGACTTTGAACACACAATTCAGGGAAAGCTAATGCAGGGGCGAGGCCTCCTGACCGGCCACCTGTCTGATGCTTTGGGAGAAGGTCTCAGCGGCCGCAGCAAAATGCTGGATGCATTGGCTCTTTATACCAATTCGCACAAAGTGCCCCTGAGTCCTCACGCAAAAAACGGACTCAGCGAAGCAGCATTGCGAGGACAGAAACTGTTTCATGCAGAATCAACAAAGTGCGCTACATGTCACGAAGGACCATACTATTGCGATTCTCAACCAGCAGCAGAAGTCAAGCGTCACGATGTAGGTACAGGACGCAACGATCCGTCCGAACTGATGGGTACCGCCTACGATACTCCCACGCTGCTCGGCGTCTATCGATCAGCTCCATATCTCCACGACGGAACAGCCGCAACACTGCGTGACGTTTTGACAACTCAAAACACGAAAGACCTGCACGGAATCACAAGCCAGCTGTCGGCAACCGAAATAGACGACCTGGTCGAATTCCTGAAAGCTCTTCCATTCGAAGATCCGGAACCAGCCGCCAAAGCGGCTGGACGGAAGATGGTGGAAAAATAGCCGGGCCACCGGTTAAAACTGTGCAACGACAATAACGTTTGATAGACTCCATGCCCCCTACGTTTCCGCTGAACTCCCCGCAGTTGATCTCCCGCCTTTTCTCATTCGAGTGGTATCCGCCGTGATGCGTCTTCGAACAACATCCCTGCTTGTCTCAATCATGGCGATCACTTCGTCACTGGTGATGGATCAGGGCGTGTCAGTCGCTCAGGGCACTGAACCGCCACCTGTGCAAAAGCCCGTTCACAGCCAACAGCCGGTTGACTTTGAAAACGACCTTCAGCCAGTGTTGACCCGTTTCGGCTGCACATCCGGGCCATGTCATGGCAAGGCGCGAGGGCAGGGGGGATTTCAGCTTTCATTGCTGGGGTTTGACGCAAACTTCGACTACGAAGCCATCACAAAAGAAGGGCGCGGTCGCCGAGTTTTCGCAGCAGCACCGGAGCGCAGCCTCTTGCTGATGAAGCCCGTTGCCGAAGTCGCTCATGGAGGCGGAAAACGATTCGAAAAGGGCAGCCCGGAATACCATCTGATACTGAACTGGATCAAGCAGGGCATGGGCCGCAAAGTTCCCGATGCTCCGTCCCTGCAAAAGATCACTGTAACCCCGGCAGCGACAATTCTTCGTAACAACGAAACACTGCAACTAACGGCTACGGCCCACTATAACAACGGAACAACGCGAGACGTTACTCGCCTGGCAGCGTTCCAATCCAACGAATCGCCAATTGCAAACGTTGATGAATACGGGCTGGTATCGGCCGGCACAATCACCGGTGATGCAGCCATCATGGTTCGATTCAGCGAGCAGATGGCAGTCTGCGAAGTCACGATCCCACGTCCGGAACCAGTGCCACCCGCAATGTACGCTGCTTTACCACGAAGTAACTTCATTGATGAACATGTCTGGGCCAAACTGGAACGCCTGCACATTCTGCCGTCCGATCTTTGCAGTGACGAAACATTTCTAAGACGAGCAACAACGGATATCTGTGGTCGCATTCCTCTCCCGCAGGAAGTCGCCGAATTCCTTGACAGCAAATCGCCCGGCAAACGATCCGAACTTGTTGACCGTTTGCTGCTGGAACCCGACTTCGCCGACCACTGGGCCAACAAGTGGATGGACCTGTTAAGGCCAAATCCTTACAGAGTCGGCATTAAGTCCGTAATGAATTACGACCACTGGATTCGAGAACGCTTTCACCAGCGGATGCCATGGAACCAGTTTGTCAAAGAACTGGTGGCCGCTCGCGGCAGCACGTTCCGCAATGGAGCCGTTACTCTGTTTCGCGACCGTCGAACTCCCGATGAAGTTGGCACGCTGGTGAGCCAGCTGTTTGTGGGAGTCCGCCTGGAATGCGCGAAGTGTCATCATCACCCGTTCGAAAAGTGGAGCCAGGACGACTTCTACGGTTTCGCCGCATACTTCGCAAAGATCGGACGCAAGGGAACGGGCGTCTCACCACCAATTTCAGGGTCTGAAGAATTCTTCTTCGCTGGCAGCAGCGGCAGCGTTCAACATCCGGTTACCGGCGCCACCATGCAGCCGAAACCACTGTTTGGCACGGCTGAAGTAACGGCCGACACCAGCGATCCTCGCGATGTTCTGGCTGAATGGCTGACTTCTCCCGACAATCAACTGTTCGTTCAGGTAATGGCAAATCGAGTTTGGGCCGACATGATGAATCGTGGCCTGGTAGAACCGGTTGACGATTTTCGGGCGACAAATCCCGCATCAAATCAGCCACTGCTGGATGCGTTGGGCAATCACTTTCGCGATTCAGGGTTCTCATTAACCGAACTGGTCCGAATCATCGCCAATTCACACGCCTATCAACTTAGCTCACTAACAAACGAGCACAACGCGGTAGATACCAGAAATTATTCTCGTCACTACCGCAGCCGTTTGCGAGCCGAAGTGTTGCTGGATGCGTTCGAAGATATTTCCGGCATTCCACAGTCCTATGGCGCGATGCCTGCGGGAACTTCCGCAAAGCAAATCTGGACTCACCGAACAACCTCGCTTTTTCTGGACACCTTTGGACGCCCCGACCCCAACCAGGATCCGCCCTGCGAACGAGTTCCCGACTCCACAGTGGTGCAGAGCCTGCATCTAATGAACTCGGAAAAGATCCACAGCGATCTGCTTAACAAAAACAGCCACGCTGCAAAACTGGCGGAATCGAATCAGACTTCGACAGACATTGCCAAAGAATTATATCGCCGAGTCTATGCGAGAAATCCGCGTCAGGACGAATTAATACTGGTTGCCGAACTACTTGATGCGAAAGACGCAAACCGTAAACAAGTGATCGAAGACCTGATGTGGGCGATGCTCAACACGCCGGAATTTGTCTTTCAGGATTGAATCAGAAATGGCACGACAAAGAAACTGCGAAGGGACGACTCGGCGAGACTGCCTGCAATTCGGCATCGGCGCACTGCTGGGCACCGGATTGGTCGACAGCCTGCGAGTGCTGGGCGATTCCAAAAACACGGGTGGCCCCAAGGCGACGGCCAAACGCTGCATCCTGATCTGGATGGACGGTGGGCCAAGTCATTTCGAAACGTTTGACCCCAAGCCCGATGCTCCAACTGAGTTTCGTGGTGAATTCTCACCGATCAACACCGCCGTTCCGGGGACGCTGTTTTCAGAACACATGGTCAAGCTGGCTGCCTCGCTGGATGACTTCGCGATGATTCGATCAATTCGCCACAATCAGGGAAATCATGGAGCCGGTAACCACTACATGATGACCGGCTCTCCACCGCGAATTCCCGTAGGCTGCGGTGCGTTTGTCAGCTTTCATCCCAGCATGGGCTCGGTGGTCGCCAAAGAACTCGGCAACAACAACGCCTTGCCGCCCTATTTCAGCATGCCGCAGATGTCTCGTTCCGGAGGCCCCAATTTCCTGGGGGCTCGCTATGCTCCATTTGTTGTGGCGGATGATCCCAACAAACAAAGCTTCAAGGTTCGAGACGTCGCTTTGCCAAAAGACCTGGCGACCACTCGGTTCGACCAGCGAACCGACCTGAGATCAAAGATCGACAAGATGGTCAGGCTAAACGACGAAGCAGCCGCCGATCCCGTGGCAGCGTTCGATCAGTATTTCGAACAGGGCTATAACCTGGTCACATCGCCTGAAGCTCAGGCCGCGTTCAACATTAATCAGGAATCCGATGCGACACGCGATCGCTATGGGCGAGACAGCTTCGGTCAGCGCTGCCTGCTGGCTCGGCGACTTGTCGAAGGGGGAGTTCCATTCGTCACCGTTTATGACGGCGGATGGGACCATCATCAGAACATCTTCCCAACACTCAGGAAACGCCTGCCTGAATGGGACAACTCTGTGGCCGCACTTATCCAGGATCTGAAAGAACGTGGGCTGCTGGATTCGACCCTTGTTGTTGCATTGGGAGAATTCGGACGGACACCCAAAATATCAACCCTGTCCGGCCAGAAGACGCCCGGTCGAGATCACTGGGCCAACGCCATGTCTGTGTTAATGGCTGGAGGCGGAACTCCCGGTGGAACCGTTGTGGGGGCAACCGATCGCAAAGGCTTCTCCGCTGTCGACCGAGTGCTGTCGCCGGAAAACTTTGTTTCAACTATCTATCACAAGCTGGGCATTGATCCGGGAAAAGTGCTGTACACACCGCAGGGACGCCCCGCACATTTGGTAAGCGACGCAACTCCGATTCGTGAACTAGTCTAAATCAATGAAGCAACCAGTAACTGGCGTTCCGAATGCACAGGCCCTTAAAAACACTTCACCAGACAAAGTCCGGCTTCGACCATTGTTTCTGCGAATTTTGAATGCCATTGCCGGTTGCATCGTGGCATTCGCATTCAACGCATCGTCAATTGTGGTTGCTGCAGACGCTCCAAAGATTGAACGCATCTCACCGCCAGGTGGCCAACGTGGAACCGCCGTCACCTGTAAACTGATTGGCAAAGCTGGCGACGGACAGCTTCATGTCGCTGACGACGCAACCGGGCTAACGTTTCAGATTTCGGAGAAGCAGGACACGATTACCGTCACGATCGCGGACGATGCAACGGCAGGTCTGAACTGGATTCGGTTCTGGAATGAAGCCGGTGCGACAGAACTGTTGCCGTTTGTTGTGGGCTTGCTGCCGGAATCCGCCGAAGCCGAACCAAACAACGATATTGGTGCCGCCAACGCTGTCGAAATACCAACAACAATAAATGCCGTACTGGAGAAATCCGGCGATGTTGATCTGTACTCCGTTACCCTGAAAGCTGGCCAGACACTCTTCAGTTCCGTCACAGCAAACCAACAACTTGGTTCACCCATGGACGCCGTCCTGCAGGTGGTTGATGTCGCCGGAACAACCGTGGCGCATAACGATGACAGCGATGGTCTGGACCCTCAATTAACTTTTACGGCACAAGATGACGGAAACTATTATGTGCGAATTTTCGCATTCCCATCAGCCCCTAACAGCACTATCGCGCTGGCAGGTGGTTCTGGGTTCGTCTATCGATTAACGCTCTCTACTGGCCCCATCGCCGAATTCAGTGTCCCCGGCTTTGTGCAGACCGGCGCATCAACCGATGTTCGAATTTTCGGCACGAACCTGCCCGACGAAGGCCTTGGCGCAACAGTTCCGGCCACGAACGACGCTGCTTACGATTTCCTGACTGGCACTGATCTGCCGTTAATCATTCGCCGGCAACCACATTCATCTTTTACGGAAGCCAACCTCAGCGGGAACTCGCTGACGATGCCAACGTCGGTAACCGGAATCATCTCGCAGCCCTATGAAATTGACCGGTATGTGCTGAATGGCATGAAAGGCCAGAAGATTGACGTTGAAGTGAATGCGCGCTCATTGAAGTCGCCGCTGGATCCGCTGATCACAATCACGGACGCTTCGAAGAAATTGCTGAAGGAAGCCGACGACCGCAGCAAAGAAAATCTGGATGCGTTTGTTCAGGCTACTCTTCCGGCTGACGGGCTGTACGAAATCGCAGTCAGTGACCGCTACCTGCATGGCGGACCACGATACTTTTACACGCTCACATGTCGACCAACCGTTCCTGAAGTTTCGGCGGAAGTGACTACGTCAGCATTCGTATTGAACGCAGATAAGCCCTTGGAAATCCCCGTTTCAATAAGCAGAAAAAACTGGTTCGATTCAAAGCTGAATTTCACCGTATCGGGACTTCCGGAAGGCGTCGATGCTGCCACAGTTGTCTCGGAAAAAGACGGCGACACGTCCAAAAAGGTCACCATCAAGATCACGCAAACTGAAGCCGCCACTGCGTTTTCGGGCCCCATTCAAATCATCGCCAGGCCCGATGAAGGCGAAACAGAAATCGCTGTGCAGCACGACATTCCAAACTCGTCTGATACCTCGCACAAGCACTGGCTAACCGTCGTGCCCAACACAGACAACTCTCTGCCGAATGAATAAACAGCCACGCAATCCTTAGCACCGGAATCGCAGCCAGCAAGGCAGATCTTTTCAGATAGGCGTCCCTGCGCCAGAGCCTGAGAACGAGGTGGAATGAGTCGACGGGGCACGAGGAGTTTGAAGAAAACAATACTGCTTCTTCAGTTTTCGGGAACTTGCCCAACACAACTCCAGTGTGCCGGCAACCCTGTTATCCCGGACATCACTTCAGTCGACTCCAGGGAACATGTGGCAATCACTCAAATAGCCATGTGGTAAATAGCCTCCCCACCAAATACAAACTACAAACGTCATCTGCACTTGCAGTCGTCATGCTCCCCGATTACAAACATTGAGGCGCTTGCTGAAATCCCCTTGATGTCACGTGCAACCTTCAGTGTTCCTGCATCATAAAGTTGACGCACTCATTCAATGCATGCGTGTGGCTCTGGAAAAGACATCAAACACAATCCGGGCACGAAGTCAAAAGTCTCCCCACGAATTGCGTTCCCTTCCGTTGCGTGATGGGTTTGACTGTGACCGCATTCATGAACCAATGGTTTTGAATCTACCGTCTCTTCATTTTTCGCCGGAGGTACTTGATGTGTAAACGGCGGCGGAAAAGTGTGGCGCTTGGCGGGGTTGGAATGGCGGTGAGA
>ERZ887942.655-NODE-655-length-26696-cov-7.869036_pt1 | contig 26696 bp, 14 predicted proteins | sample MGYA00521099_ERZ887942 | MGnify/ENA primary metagenome ERZ887942 (study PRJEB32303, sample SAMEA104408605) | aquatic metagenome | biome: Brackish water; feature: Pelagic; material: water | place: Baltic Sea | collected 2014-06-07T06:48:00 | depth 16,251 m ...
AACCGTTGAAGGGGGCGCAGGGAAAGACATCGTCCAGGGTGACCAGCATCATGTCGGAGATCGCCGGCACGGCGTGCCACCGCAGCCCGAGTTTCGCGAACCAAGGATATTCAGGGTGCTCGAGTTCGACCTCCAGCACGACCTCGCGCGGCAATTCGCGGACGATAACCCGTCCGTCTACCTCAATGACCAAAGGCAGCAAATCGAAGCGTCCGGGGTCGGCCGATGGCGACCAGCCGAGCGAGCGGACCCGCTCGGTGAAGGCCACGTTCATCGGATCGCCCAACACCGAGCCGTCTGGGTGGCGGTATCCGGCGTAGCGGATCAGCTGGTGGTTCCAAATCCGAACGCTCGGGTGCCCCTCCCGCCACTGGGCGAAAACCGTCTGCGTTGGAATGATGCGACCGCCGCTGGTGGCTACGCGCAGATGCTCGACACAGGCCTCGAATACCTCGTCTGCATCATTCAGCGAGCGGGCGTCGATGACCTGCAGAGAGCGCCAGTGAAGACGTCCGATGCAACGCACTGATTCGCGCCAAGCCAGGCGTGCGGCATCGCCCAGCGGCATCCCGCCGGAGCCGTCCGACACGGCTTGGACTAGGTCCCAAGCCTCGTCAGCCCGCCAGCGACGCGCATGGTCGAAAACACCCGCGGCATAAGGGCAGGCACCGCCAGACGTCGCTACGCCGGCCGGGTCTTTAGGGGAGAGCGGACACATGGATCTTCAGGGATTGGCCGGCGCGAAGCGAAAGAATGTACTGGTAGGAGATTGATTTTTGAATTCTGCGGCCATCGCTTCACCGGCGGCCCGGGGATGAAGGGGGTTCAGAATTCGTTTCCATCGGGCTGTTTCTTAGCAGAACGGGTAGTTATACGACGTTTACAAATTTCGTCGATTGCATAGAATCATGGCATGAGTGGACGTTGGATCAAGAAAAATCGGGCCCGATCCGAGTGGGGACGGAAGTTGGCGAAAAAACGATGGGCGAAACATCGTGCTTCGGTGGATGAGAAAATCAGGAATGGTGAATTACCAGCTGATCCTCCTCCTTGGCCGCTGGATAAGTCGCTTTTTGAGATCACGGTGAAGCTCAATCGTACGGGAACGACTCACCAGTTTGAGCTGTTTCGATCAAAAACGGGACGGATCGATCAATACCGGATTCCCCAAAACGGACAGGAATGGAAGATGGCGATGGGTTTGGCGCGTTTTTTGCGCGGGCTTGGTGCGGCGCTATTCGGGGCGCGGGCGGAAGTGGTGGCGAGCCGAAAAGCGTAATCAACGCGGGCAGCGAGCACTTTCACGAACCAACCCTATTGATTCATCGAACGTACCTTATTGGTTCGTGGGGATGAAGTCCCATGCCTTGCATCTCAGGAATATCGCACAAGGAATTTCCAAATTCGAAGTCCCGCAGCCTCCGAAACTTCTGATTTCGAGATTCCTTGTTCGATATTCAACAATCGCTGGGCCCAGTCGGTGAAGAAGGAAATTCTGGCGTCCCGGCAGGGACAGCTCGACGGTAGCCCGGTGCAAGTGAGACACGAACACAGCGGCGGGATCAGATCCGTGCCACCCAAGTCACTCCGGCAGGGGTGATAGAAGTTTCCGCCGCATCCACCTTCGTTGCACACAGCAGCCATCGGCCCGATTCGATGTCACCGGCATCAATGCGATGTGAACATTCATGGGGTGGATTTGGGGTGCTGGCGAATCGGATCGGATCTGACCTGGCGGATGGGATTGTTGGCGAAATGGGGGCTGCTATCACCCTTGCCGGGGTGATCCCACGGGTATCGCGGGCGGTCTCGGAGCTGCGCTCGTGCCTCGCTTGCACCAGGCTAACATCTGTCGGTCCTGCCGGGACGTTCCTTGATGATCTGCAATTCCAATCGGACTGTCCCTAGATTGAATCAGATGACCAGAGGTTGTCATCAGAAGACCAAACGATGCATTTTAACGACCCTGAGTTGCCGTCTGACGACTTCAGATTTTAATCAGATCATCCAAAGGCGCAGTCACATGTTCACGAAATTGAATCGCACGATTCTTAAATACATTCGAACCAGCCAGAGGTGCAATCAGACAATCGTATGATTTAATCAGATGACTCGAAGATTTCAACAAATCATCCTTAGGTTTGGTCAGACGATCTTACTATGCTATCAGACGTTCACTAGATTAAATCGGACAACTCTTAGAGTTAAGTTGACGGCTCAAACATTTCTTCAGACGACCAAAAAATTCCGACATATTACTTTGAGATTTAATCCCGCAAACAGAAGACATGTTCGAATGACCCTTAGATGCCGTCAGACGATGTGACGACTCGGCTTACCTTGCCCATTCAACTTCCGGTCGACGCAGATCGGTTCCCCTTTTCAAAAAAGGCCCGATTCATTCGAAACTTTTCGAACGTTACACGCCTGCTTTCTGGCCGGTCAGAATCTCGTAGAGCTCGGAAGCATTATCCGCTTCGCCAAGTTGGGTGCGCGTGTCAGCGGAATTAAGCTGCTTGGCAATCGCCGCGAGCGTCTTCAAATGGGCGCTGTATTCCGAACGTGGAACTACAAACAACACAATGAAATGAACGGGTGAGCGATCAATCGAACAGAAATCGACTCCGGCGGTCGAGCGCCCAAAAACGGTGGTGACTTCTTCAATCGTATCTGAAAAGCAGTGGGGAATGGCAACGCCGCCGCCAATTCCGGTGCTGCGCTCTTCTTCCCGTTGGCGAAACGCCTCCAAAACGACGTCACGATCTTCGATCGGATAGGAATCGATCGAGATCAGGTGGTCGACCAACTCAACAATGGCTGGCCAGTGTTCGGTCGCCTGTAGGTCGGCAATCACCCGGTCGGGTGATAGTAATTGGGCCAAAGTCATAAAATGGGAAGGGGCCGATGATAAGCCGGTGCCGGAACCGTTCAAGGAACGATTTTTCAGGGGATTTTTGACTTTTCGCGCGAAGGCGCTCCATTGGTTACCCGAAATGAAACACGTTCTGTTCCTTTGCACTGGAAATGTCTGCCGCAGCCCGATGGCAGAAGGTCTTTTTCGCGAGATGGCGAAAAAGGCAGGGCTCGATGCAACCGTATCATCCGCTGGACTTAGCACCGGAGACGGCATGGAACCGAGCGATTATTCGGTTGAGGTGATGGCGGATATGGGCATCGATATTTCCAGGCAACGCAGTATTGCCCTGACGACTGAGCAGGTGAACCAGGCCACTCATATTTTCGGAATGACGGAGGGCCACGCGGAGCTGGTTCGGATTTATTTTCCCGAGGCGCTGGAGAAAACTTTTGTCCTGCGTGAGTTCATTACGAAAGACGGTTTCGAGAGCGATGTGTCGGACCCGATTGGGATGCAGCGCGATGAATACGAAAGAACGAGAAATCTGATCACCGAAGCCATGCAAAGCGTAATTAATTTTGTCAGTTCCGGAGATCCCACACGCTTTGACAAACCCGATGAGGAAGCGTAACGGACGGCAAAAATTTTTATCCACACACGAAGAATGAGTAAGACTATTATCGTCGGCGCCGATCACGGTGGCTTTGAACTGAAAGAAGCTGTTGTTGCTCACCTGAAAAGCCTCGGCCACGAGGTGAATGACATCGGCGCGTATTCTGCAGAATCCGTTGATTATCCGGACTATGCGCACCGCGTTGCGGGTGCTGTTGTCGGCGGAAGCGCTGATCTCGGCGTGCTTTGCTGCACGACGGGCATCGGCATGAGCATCGCTGCCAACCGTCACCCCGGAATTCAAGCGGCTCTGGTAACGGATGTCGAAACAGCCGCGACAACGCGAGTTCACAACAATACCAACGTGCTCTGTCTCGCCGGAAATAAGACCGGCCCTGAAGGAGTCCCTGCGCTTCTCGACGCGTGGCTGGGTGCTGAATTTGATGCCGGTGGTCGCCACGAGCGACGCGTTGGAAAAATCAATGCCTGCGGCGGCGATCTCGATGTGGTTCCTGCGGAACTCGCTGCGGTGGATCCTGAGATTGCCAAGTGCATTGCGGACGAAGCCAAGCGCCAGCAGAATAACATCGAGCTGATTGCATCGGAGAACTTTGCTTCGAAAGCGATTCAACAAGCGCAAGGCAGCTGCCTGACGAATAAATATGCTGAGGGTTACCCCGGTAAGCGTTGGTATGGCGGGTGTGAAAACGTCGATGTGGTTGAAACACTCGCAATCGAGCGGGCGAAAAAGCTCTTCGATTGCGAATTCGCAAATGTTCAGCCGCATTCCGGTTCACAAGCGAACGCGGCGGTTTACTTCAGCGTATTGACGCCGGGAGATAAGATTTTGACGATGGACTTGAGTCACGGTGGTCACCTGACCCACGGTCACTTCGCGAATTTCTCCGGTAAATTGTACGAAGTTGAGCACTACGGCGTTTCCGAGGAAACCGGCCGGATTGATTACGATAAGCTGGCTGAAGCCGCGAAGCGATATAAGCCGAAGATGATCACAGCAGGAGCTTCGGCTCACTCGCGAATCATCGATTTCAAGCGCATGCGTGAGATTGCCGATTCGGTTGATGCTTACCTTTTCGTCGACATGGCTCACATCGCCGGACTTGTTGCGGCAGGCGTTCACCCGACACCGCTCCCACACGCGCACTTCATCACGACGACGACTCACAAGAGTCTTCGCGGTCCTCGTGGCGGCCTGATTTTGACGAATGACGCGGCTTTGGCCAAGAAGATCGACTCCCAGGTTTTCCCAGGTGTTCAGGGTGGACCGCTCATGCACGTGATCGCTGCAAAAGCGGTTTGTTTTCACGAAGCGCTGCAGGACGACTTCAAAGCGTATCAGGAGCAAATCGTGAAAAACGCAAAAGCGCTCGCGGCAAAACTCGCTGACAACGGTTACACGATTATTTCAGGCGGAACAGACAATCACTGCTTCCTCGTTGATCTTCGCCCGGCTGGCTTGAATGGAAAAATTGTTCAGGAAACGCTCGATGAAGCTGGAATCACGGTGAATAAGAACTCGATTCCATTCGATACCGAAAGCCCATTCAAAGGCGGCGGAATCCGAATCGGATCTCCTGCAGTGACGACTCGCGGCATGAAAGAAGCCGACATGGAACAGATTGCTGATCTGATTCACGAAGCGATCACCAACCGCGAAGACGATGCCAAACTGGATTCGATTCGCGAGCAGGTGGCCGTAATCAATGAGCGATTCCCGCTCCCGTAGTTGAAAGGAGCAGAAGGAATCTTAACTCTGCATTTTTGATAGCGAGGTTGCCAAGTCACGGTAATCTCGCTATTTTTTTAGGGTGAATTCTGAGGACACTCCCTTCACTGCTCGCGTAGATTTTCCTGTAAAACGGATGCTGCGGATGATTGTCTTGGGAAATTTGATGACCACAGGCGGGATTTATCTCCTTGGAGTGACTGCATTTGTTCTCCGGAGAATCTCTTTCTATATCACCTCGGAAAAATCCCTTCCTTCCATAGAATTCGTCGCTAAATCGATTCGGATCGTCGGAGACGAATTGATCGGACTTATTCTGAAATATCCGGGCCTTCTTTTTGTACTCTTTGCACTTAGCGGTCTCGCCTCGATGATCTGGTATGTCATCGCTCGACGTATCGAAACTCGCGAAATGAAAAAGCGGTGGCTCATCATTCAGAAATCCAGCGTTTCGGAAGAGCAGTGATCAATGCCCTTTCGCAAACGTCGCGATCTTAAAACTCTGCCCCATCATCCCAGGGTGAGTCAGCGTCTGAAACTGCCGGATGCGTTTCGCAGTTTCAGCATCGGGGACGACCCCATCGATCGACCGAAGCCACTTTTCGGAGGCCCGAATCAGAAAATGATGCTGATCTGTGAGCAAATAATTCCCGAGCCCCACATTGGCGGCTTCGCGAGCGAGATGGCTGAAATTCACATGCGTTGTCAGATCGGTTTCGCCCACCCTTTCGAAGGGATTCTCTGATTTTTCGTGATTCCGATAACATTGCAGCGTGCCGGTGGTGCGGTGCGACGCAAAAAAGTCGTCATCTTCAAATCCGTAATCAAAAATCCAGAACAGGCCTCGTTTCGAAAAAGCCGAGGCCGCTTCGGAAAGCCATTGGGTAACCGCGAGACAAATTTCGGTGATGTAGCCTTCCGGAAAATCTTCACCCAACCGCGAAACTTCATCCTCAAGCGCAGAATCGGCGAGAATTTCGACCGGCTGCCACGCAAATCCATCATTCCACCGCGTAACATGCAATTCGCGCCACACTCCGTTTTCGAACTGAATGCGATGCACCGGAAAAGCATCAAGCAGCTCGTTCGCGAGAAATATCCCCTGTTCGCCCCGCGCCTCGGAAAACGATCCGACAGGGTTGATTCGCTGAACCAACCCTATTGATTCGAAACGAAGCTGCAGCTGCTCTCGAACCGATTCTCGCGGCTCGACAATCACGTAGCGGCCTCCGTTTTCAAAAAAATCCGGCCGACGAGCTTCCAAAGCCGTTACCACATCGATGGCGAGCTGCCCATCATGCCCGCCTTGCTCGATGATTGTAAAATTTTCGGCAGATTCGAAATTTTCTACCCAATTCCGCTCGATTTCGTGACTTAAAACAAATCCAAAGGTGTCTCCCACACTGACACTGGTGAAAAAGTCGCCAGACCTCCCAATCACTCGTTCTGCCGGAGCTGCGTAGTAGCCCTGATCAGGATGATACAACGCCAAACTCATAAAATCCGCGAAGGAAATCGACTTGGATTCCGCTTGTTCGATCTGTTGAAAGATCACTTCTGCAAGCGGCGTATCAGGTTTTGAATTTTTTTTGTCGTCAAGATAGCCCACAAGCCGATTTAACGGTATAATATGAGTTTTTCACGCACCCTTTCCGCACAAAAGTACGTGTCTACCGATATTCCAGACACCGGTCCCATCGATGAGGCCGTTGATGATTTACCTGACGAACTTGAGCCAGCGCCGCTGGAAGACCTTGAGAGCGAGGGAGAATCCGTGTCCTCTGAGCCGGAAATTTCAAACGATGAAACGGAGGAAGTAGCGGCAGAGGTTGAAGAAGAAACCGTAACGCCTCCGATTGAAGAGGAATTTCCCGCAGAAGACGAAATCATTGAAACTCCACTGTCACTCGTTCCGGACACCGAGATCGAGGAAGAAACGCAGCTTTTTGCGGAAGAGTTGGAACGTGTCGAAATCGAAGATTTCAGCGAACCACCTCTGGAAGTTGATCAGGATGAGGAAGAAGAAGAGGAATTCAACGAAGATGACGTCGTCGGAATCGGGAATGTCGCGTTCGACGATGAACTGTCCCCAATCCTTGATGAGCAGGATGCCGATGATGACTTGGAATTGAGCGCTATCGACGCCATTCCGCTGCCACCGCCGCCAAACACACTGAAGCCGGCAGCAAGTCGAAAGAAAAAATTACTACGACTGTGGGCGTTCGTGAAATTCTGCCTCTTCATGCTGGCATTGTTTTTGATCGTCGGTGTTATCGGCGGAGTCGGGGTTTATTTTTACTGCTTGCCCCGCTATGAGCTGGCCCAGTCTCTCGACATGAGCAAGATCGATGATCTTGAAGTAGCGAGTAAGATTTTTGATCGAAACGGAAAAGAGCTTGGCCGGATTTATGTGCAAAACCGCCACCCCGTCCCCTATGAAAGTGTTTCCGAAAATTTCACCAACGCCCTGCTCGCGGCGGAAGACAGCCGGTTTCATACTCACAACGGCGTTGATCCGAAAGGTCTGCTCCGAGTGCTTTTTCAGGCCATTAAAACCGGTGAAGTGAATCAAGGGGCTTCCACAATCACGCAGCAATTGGCCCGGAATGCATTCGATATGCGCGAGCGGAGCATCAGCCGAAAAGTGACAGAAGCGTTTCTGGCTTGGCGAATCGAAAAGGAAATCGCTGATAAAAACAAAATCATGGAGCTCTACATGAACCGGATTTATTTCGGTGACGGCTACTATGGAATTGCTTCTGCGGCTGAGGGATTTTTTGGCAAAAAGGCCAGCGACCTTACCATCGCGGAGGCCGCGACGTTGGCCGGGGTAATCCGAAATCCTTATTATCGGGGGCCACGGAAATTTCCAGCCGAGTCGAAAAATACGCGGGACAGTGTCATTCGCCGAATGCTGAAACTTGATTTCATCGAAGAAAACCAGTCAGAAGCGGCCATCAACCAGCCCATTACGACCATTCCAAAAAAGAATCAGACAGGCCGCTCCAAATATGTTTACGACCGCGTCCGCCAGCAGGTGATCGAACAGCTCGGCTATGAAACGGTATCTCAAGGCGGTTACACAATTCGGACGACGATTGATATCGACGTTCAGCAAAAAGCCGAAGAAAAACTGCGATCCCAGCTCGACGAAGTCGAGAAACACCCTGACTTCAAGCACCAGACGCTAGCTCAGTATAAAGAACTGAAAAAGGAATTTTCCGATGCTGAAAACGGATCTCAACCACCGAATCCCACTTATTTGCAGGGATCGCTGTTGATGATCGAAAACAAAACCGGAGCCATCGTCGCGCTCGTTGGTGGGCGCGATTTCTCCGACAGTATGTTTGACCGGACCTCAATGGGGCGCCGCCCTTCCGGCACAGCTTTTCTTCCGTTTGTCTACGCATCCGCTTTTGAGAGCGGCAAATTTCCCGGTTCACTCGTCGCGGACACACCGATGGATCAAAGCAATTTGCAGATTGGCGGGCTCACCGGAATTGTTGCCGAATGGGGACCGGAAGATCTCGATAACACCTACGAGAATTCGATCACCTATCGGCGGGCGCTCTCCAAATCAGCAATTGGTGCAACCGTAAAAGTCGGCACGACGGCGAAGCTGGACAACATCGTTGATCTCGCAAAATCGGTCGGCATGTCCTTTGATGGCGATCTGCAGAATTTCAACGCCACCATGGTTGGTCGCAACGTTGTTTCAATGTCTGAGCTTTGTGAGGCTTACACCATTTTCCCGAATAACGGCGACCGTCCCGAAGCGACTTATTTGATTGAGAGCATCACCGACGCAAACGGTATCGAGATTTTCAAACCGGAAAAACGAATGACCAATCGTCCCGCGATCGATAAGTATTCCGCATTTCAGGTGACGAGTTGTTTGCAGGATTCTTTGAAAACGGGCTCCGCCAAAAAAGCCACCGAAGAATACGGCCTGGGAGATTATCCTGCCGCCGGCAAAACCGGCACCGAATATGGATTCACCGACAACTGGTTCGTCGGCTACACCAGCGAAGTCACCTGCGCAGTGTGGGCCGGGTTCGACAAAACCGAACAAATCTACCCCCTGGCCTTCAGTGCCGACACCGTTTTACCGGTCTGGACTGATGTCATGAATGCCGCGAAGGCGAGCTATCCCCCACAGGAATTTACGCCTCCAAGCGATGCGGCAGAGGTTGAGGTGTGCACCCACTCCGGCGAATTGGCGACCAATGATTGCTTTGAAATCGTCCAAAACGGAACCGCCGCAACCCAAGTCCGGACAACATTCATCGAGTATCTCCGTCCCGGAACTGAAGTGAAGTCCATTTGTTCCATCCATGCCCGACCCGGCAGCCAAGTATTGACCGGTGCCGGCAGACTGACGCTTACAGGGAACAACAAACGTCCTCAGCCAATCCGGGTTTCATTGGTGGGCGCCGATCTTGGAGAACCCATCATTCCTATGGCCATGACTGTCGTTGGCGAGGATCCCTACGCGTCCGTCGTTCCCGTTGTTCGGGCAAAGGTCGCCCTTCCTCATCCGGATGAAGAAACTGATGATCCCGAAGCGATCCCCGGCGAAGAAAATCCCGATGATCCTGAAGCAATCAATCGCAAACCGTTGCGAGCAGTTCCCGTACAAGTCAATTCCAGCGGGCTTCCTGTCGTTCGCCCTATCTTAGAGGACGATCCGATCGAACCCGTTGCCAATCGCGTTCGCCTTGCTCCGCCCCCTCCGATTATGCTGGATGGAATCGCTGGAGAAGAACCGGTTCCTGTCGAAGCCGGTCCAGCCATTTCCCGCCCAATTTCGGAAGACCCTTCGCCAGAAGAGGAACCTGAGCCTGCAATTGAACGGCGCGCAGTGCCTCGTACGGGAAGCATTTTCAAAAATCAGTGAGCCAACAACTCGCATCATTTCGAAATTGCTCTTTTTTCTGCAAGACCGTAGGATTGCCGATCATGAAATTTCCCGTCTCGATTTTTTCACTGGTGATACTGACGCTCACCGCTTCATTCGCTCAGGATAAAGAAGCCGCGCCGAAAACGACAAACCTTCCACCAGATCCATTCGGAGATTTGGAACCGGTCCCGGTGATTCCTGATTACGCGATGAAAGTGGATCGCACTCGCGGTCTGATGACAATCGATGCCAAAGACGGCACCTACGTTCCGGGAAGCCACTTCGCCCACTGGAATTGGACGACCAACGCAAAACGCTGGGGGAATTATTATGTGACTTTGAATTACGAATCCGTCGCCACCAAAATGGGGATCAATGTAAAAATCGGCGACAACACAGTCAAAAGCTACGCTCCTCGCACCAGCAGTGGCGAACCGAAGTTAGGCGATATTACGCTCGGAACCATTTATGTGCCAAAATCCGGAGAATACCCAGTCACCCTTCTCAGCGCCGACAAATCAAACGGCCCCGCATTCTTTGTCCGTGGCCTTACAATCCATCCGGCTCCCGAAGGGAAAGTAGAAGGTCAATCCATCGATGGCTCGATCGAATTGCTAGCTAAGACAGCGACCACGTATTCTGAAATGATGCGCTACGAGCCGAAGCCCGAGAAAAATTGCCTCGGTTACTGGATCGACGAAAAAGACTGGGCCGAGTGGGTTTTCGAAGCAGGGATGCCCGGCAAATTCAAAGTCAGCGTTGTTCAAGCTTGCGGAACCGGCAACGGGGGCAGCGAAGTGGCCGTTCTTGTTAACGATCAAACTTTGAAATTCACCGTCGAAGACACCGGTGGCTTTCAAGAATGGAAAACCCTCGAGATTGGCGAAGTCGAAATCAAACACGCCGGAGAACAGAAGCTCGCCATCATGCCGCTCAAGAAATCAGCCAAGGCAGTGATGGATATTCAAAAAATCTTCCTTGAGCCCGTCGCAGCGAAAACAGCGGCCGCTGAATAAACACATGGGTAGCTCGAATGAGCCTTGAATGGTTTTGTCATTTTTTTTGATTTTTGCCTAAGATTCGGGTCTCTCAATGATCCCGAACACTCCCGCAAAAAATCCTTTTTCACGATCCAATAGGGTTGGCTCATCGAACCAACAGGGTCTGTTCGTTTCGCCCTCACGAACCAATAGGGTCTGTTCGTTGATCCAACAGGGTTGGATCGTCGCTACACTTCTTTTCATCTCGTTCCTCAACGCTCAAGACGCGCCCGTTCGGGGATCGATTGTTGAAGATCGCGCGGCGAAAAAATTGCTCGAAGCGGGTGACGCCCGAATCGAAGCGGAAGAAACCGAAAAAGCGCTCGAGATCTGGCGGTCAGTTATCGAACGCTATCCGCGCTCGAAATTTCGATTCGATGCCCATTTGCGATTGGGAAGTTTTCTCCTCGAAAAACGTCGCGCTTTCGATGAAGCGCGTGGTCATTTTGAAGCTGTCGATGTCGAAGCCAACACGGATGACGCGCAACGTGCTGCGGCGGCACTGCAAACGGGGGTTTGTTTTTACGAAGGTCGACTGTATGGCCAGTGCTTCAAAGTATTGCGCCGCGTGATCGAAGATTACCCGTCTTCGGAACAAGTAAACTCGGCCTATTATTTCATCGGCCTCGGCCATTTTAAACAGGGGCATTACAGCCGGGCCATTGAAGCGTTGGAAAAAGTGGGAACCGCGCTTTCTGAAGAAGATGCTCAGATAGACAAAGTAGAAGCTGGAAAGCGGCTTTTCGTGAAAGTCGCCGATCAAGACCTCGCCGTTCTTGAGCCAGGCGAAACCGTGACGCTTCGCTGCAAAGCGAAGAGTGGCGATGAAGAAGATGTGATTTGCCATCCGATCGGGCGTCAGGTTCGCGTGATTTTGGGATCGATACCGACAGCCCTGGGCGCTCCCGCTCATGGAAATGGCCGGCTTGAAGTTCAGGGCGGAGATACAATTGAAGTCACTTACATCGATGCCCAAACAGCCGACCGAAAATTTGATGAGCAGCGTTTATACACCGTCAACGTCGTTGGAACAGCAATCGCGCAAATCATGGACGGATCGTTTGGCGACACGCTTGCAGGTGTGGTCATCGGAAAACAGGCGAACTTGGAAATTCTCGACGCCGATTTTGATACAGGTGACGGGGCCGACAAACTGACCGCAACAGCAGAAATCTGGCGTGAGAAATCAACCGCAGAGCTGGATGAAGAGATCGCAGCGGCGGCCGCAAAACAGGATCCGCTCGCAGAAACAAATGAAGACGGCAAGGTGGATTTGAAGGTCGAACGGTTTAAGAAAATTGATGAAACCAAAGTGACGCTGACTGAAGCTTCGATTGTTCGCGAAGTTTTCAACGAAGTGGAAACCGCAGACGAAACGCCTGGCGACGATGCAGCGCCCGCTCCAGAAAGCGCTCCGATCACTGAAACAGAAGACGCGCCACCAACAGTTCACAGTGGGATTTTCCGCGGACAAGTCGTCATCGCAGACGAAGCAACGCCAAAGGCGGGCGATCCGATTTTACAGGCTCAGCCGGGGGATTTGTTGCGACTTCGCTATCGCGACGAAAAAAATCTTACCCGCGCTTCGATTGATCTGACTGCGCAAGCTCGTTGCATCGAAGGCAATTTAGGGAATGTCAGGGTGACCAAAACCGACATCTCAAACGCGGAGTTGAAAATCAAAACGCAACTGGGCTCTGCCGATGCATTGACGAATATCGGCAATCACTACCGTGAATTTGGCCTTCAGAAAAAGGCTGACCTAAAATACGAAGAAGCACTTTCGGTCGCCAACGAAGTTCTAGCCGAGGCACGAAAACTCGGCGGATCGATTTTGGAAAACGCCTATGTGCAGCTGTGGCGGACATATTTTGCGATGGAAAACTACAATCTCGCGGTGGCGATGAGCCAGCAGTTGATGAAAGAATTTCCGGAATCAACCTTTGTAGATCAAGCGATGTTGCAACAGGCAGATGCCTTTCGAGCGCAAGGGAAATTGCCGGACGCGATCCGATTGTATGGTTCGATTCTTCGTTTGAACGACAGCCCGCTGAAGGGTGAGGCTCAATTTGGCATTGCCGAAACCTACGAAAAGATGGCCGCCGATGCAGCCATCGCTCAATCAGACGCGCTGTATGAAAGGGCTTTTGTTGAGTATCACAAGGTCTACGAATCGTTTCCCGACAGTGGTCGAGTCGGTGACGCCGTTGCGAAGATGGCGAATTTCTATTACAAAAAACAGGACTATTCGCGAGCGATCGATGTCTTCGAAAATGTTCTCTCTGAGTATCCCGACGCGAATTTCCTCGACGTCATTTTGTTCAACTACGGTCGATGCCTGTTCCGCCTCGATCGCAAAGCGGAAGCCCGAAGAATGTTTGATCAATTGATCAATGAATTCCCCGAGAGCTCCGTCGCCGGAGAAGCTAAACGGATCAGCGATGCGCTGGTGAAGGCGGGAATCTAAATTTTTAAACGACTTTTTGCGATGAAACTGATTTCGAAAATTACTCTGGCTCTATTCGTCTGCGTGGCAGCGACCGGCCTATCTCAAGATGAGCCATCAGCAGCTGAAAAAAAGGCGGCTGATCTCGAAGCCAAACTTCGGCAGACGTTGGAGTCTTCGGAAGAAGGGGCGCGGGTGCTTCTGGAACTGGTGGATTTGTATTATGTGGAGGGACAGGTCTTTGGACTGGTGCGCTCGGGCAAGACGTTCGTGACTGTTCAGGTCGGGCACCCCCGCCATGAAGAGATCATGGGGAAGTTGATTGATGGACTGGCAATCGCTTCTCGAAATTCAGATTTGAAAGCGAACATTTTGCAATTTGTGGATCGCTATCCCAACTCGAAGCGAGCCGCCGAATTTCACCGAATGCTGGCACAAGTATTGGAGCGGGAGGGGCAACGGCGCGACGCGGCAGATCACTATCGGACTTCATGGGAAAAACGCGGGGTTGCTACTGGAGCGGGGGATGCGGAGAAAGCTTTTAAGCTCTACGCGGATCTGCGGAGTGAGGTGACGGCGAAAATTATGGGGGAGATGGCGCTGAAGTTGTTGGATCAGCTGCCGGCGAATGTCTCAGCGGGGCAGTTTGGCATGGCTGCGGTGTATCAGACGCGGACTTATGGGGGTCAGTATGCGCTGAGCAATCAGGTGGGGGCAAAAATCATCACTAAAAAGCTGCCGTTGGTAGATCGGCAGGCGTGGGAGGTTCACAGCTGGATGGGGGATAATTTCCGGACGGAGAAGCAGTATGCCAATGCGATTCAATCGTATCGGCAGGCGATCGCGAAAGGCACGGACTACCATGAGACGCATCGGAATCTGATTCGTTCGCTCTATGATTCGCAGGCGGCCCAGGGGGATTTGGATAAGGCGGTGAATGATTATCTGCGGGCGTTTCCGGAGGAAACGGTGGCTCGCAAAGCGGAGATGAGTGTGCTGATGGCACTGTCTAAACAGCGTGCGGGGGATGTGAACGGTGCGCTGGCGATCTTGAATCAGGTGTTGCGGGAGCATGCCTCTACGTCGGCGTATCTTTTCTCATGGACGGAGGAGGAGCCGTTGTGGAAACGGGCGGAGCAGATTTATCAAGATGCGGCAAAGCAGAATCCTGAGGATGTGCATCGGCTGCATTATTCGGCTGCGTTTTCGCTTTACCGGGATCGGCTGAAGAATGACGGGGCGGCCAAAAATCTTTTGCGCGGTCATATTCTCTACAAGTCGCCGCTGCCGAATGCGGGCAATGAATTCCGGGTGGCGTTGGATTGGATTCTCGACACGGCGGCAAATGACGGGGAGTTTCAGAATGAGATCCGCAAGCATTTTGATCACGCGAAGAAGAACGGGCAAAATCAAAATTACTCGAAGGCGGTGGAGCAATGGCTAGCTGAAGCAAAGCGGTCGAAAGAGGATGTAATCAAGAACCGTTATCGCTGGGCTCAGGCTGAGTATGCGAAGTTTCGCAAGGATCCTACGCTGCGACTGTGGGAGTCGGCTTTGCAGAACCGGATGAAGGGGCACGGGGCTCGAGAGCAATTGCTGAAAACGAATCTGATGGTGGAGCAGCGCAAGCAGTTGCTGGCGCTTCATGCGTATGACATCCGGACGTATGGCGATTCACGGAAGCGAAATGAGTCGATCCCGTTTTATGAGCAGTTGGCGAAGTTGGATGCGAAGGATTATGTAAGCGGGAAGGCATGGGTGGAGGTGGCATCGGGCTATGGGGACGTTGCTCAATGCAAAGCTGCGTTGGAGCACTTGCTAAATCTGGATCAGACGACGCAGGACGCGGTTGGTTGGTATCATGCATCGAACGCGGCGCGGAAATCGGAAGACCCGACGCTGCAAAAGCGGGTATTGGATTGGATCCGGAAGAATCAGCAGCGGGTGGGGGCTTCGAATGCCTACGCGGGAACGATCATAGGGAACTTGCGGGCGATGGAGTTGGAGGCTGACGCGGTGGCTTACATGAATGAAGCGGCGAAGCGTGATCTGAACTATTCGGATACACAGACGGCGGTGCGGGGGCTTTTTGAACTGCAAGAAGAGGGGCCGGCGCGCATTAATTTTTTGAAGCCGTATCTGGCTCAGTCGAGTGACAACCACGGGCACTATGCCAGTTGGACCGCGGATGAATATTTGAAGCTGGGTGATTTCGCTAACTTTGAAAAGGTTTGCCGTGAGGCGCGGAAAACTCAGAATGGGCGTCGGCTCCGTCCCTGGAGCTTTTATGGAAATGCATGGGTGAGCCATGCGCTTGCCAATGAGGAGTGGACTGCCGAGCAAAAGGAGCAGGTTTACCGTGTTGTTCGAGATATGAATTATGGTCGTGATAGCGCACTCGGCGAGATGGCTTTGCTGGAAGTCGAGGGGTTTAACATGAAGCCTGTCGAGCGACTGCTCGCTTACCGAACGGCAACGATTGAGGTGCAAAAGGATCAGACGAGTTACAACTATTTATTCCCATGGGCGCAAAAGGCAATGGGGCGCGATGAGTTTGCTGAGGCGGCTGCTTTGGCGACAGGGTTGCTGGCGAATATTGATAACATCGGCGTGGATACAAAGGGGAAAACCCGATCGCTGATTCGTGAGGCTTATGGAAAAATGGGGGCACTCGGGATGGAGGTCAATGCGGATAGCCCGATGGCACCCTTGCTGGAAATCGGTCTTCATTTACGACTCGGCGATCGAGAGCGAGCGCTTGAGGCTTACACCGAAAATCTAAAACGTTTTGACGAATTTGTATTGGAGTTGCCATCCGAATTGGTTGCGTTCGCGGCAGATTCCCACACTACGGCTGGAGGTGAACAGAATTACGATCGTGCCGAATCCATCCTTCGAAAATGGATGGTCGCTCACAGCGAAAGCGAGAAATTCTCAGATTCAGAGAAGGCTAAAATGCAGCTTCTCCTTGCGAGAAATTACGACCGCGCCAAGCGCTTCGAAGTGGCTCGGAGCGAATACACTACGGTGGTAAATCGCTACCCTGAAACGGAAGAAGCCGTCGAAGCTCGTTTCGGCATTGGTGAAACCCAAATGGCGCAGAAGATTTTTGACCAGGCGGAGGAGACTTTTTTAGATCTCTCAAACAACCCGATTTCTAAAGTTCGCATTCGGGGAATGTTTCTCCTCGGAGTGTTGGAAAGCCGAAAAGGAAATACGGAAGATGCGCGAAAGATTTTCAAAGACGTTCTGAGTTCGATGCCGGATGTCTCTCTCGCGAACGAAACCCTGTTTAACCTGGCGGAGGTTTACGGCGGCGAACAACGGTATTTGGACCAGCTGAATTTGCTCCGCACAGTTGGACGCTTGGGACAGGAATCAAAGCGCTGGCACGAGCCGGGACGCGCCCTTTCAATTGTTGTTCAGGATTCCGATTTGGGAATCAGTCGCGGCCATACAAAAATCCCCGTGCAGGTGACAACGGTTCCGGGCGGCGATCGTGAGATGGCTCACCTTTCATCCGGCGGAGCTGGCAAGGGACTTTTCATTGGGGAAATCGAAACCAGCCTGGGATTGGCGCAGGCTGAAAACGGAGTACTCGAAGTTTCCGGAAACGATTTGATCAAGGTCGATTATCCGGAGGATTTTAAGAATGAGTTTCAATTCAATCCCCTGGCCACCGGTGATATCGGAATTGCAATTGACGCAGAGTTCACGATGGCCAGTTCCCAAATCGTCGATGAAGAAGTCGAAACCGAAGCCGAGCGAATTGCGCGAGAAGAAGCGGAGGAAGGCGATTTGCGTCAGTCAATTCAGCGCCCGCAAAATGAAATCAAACCCGGAAATCCGATCTACCTTCGCGTCACCGATCTTGACCGCGATATTTCCGGAGAGGCTGATGAAGTGATGGTGAAAGTGACAGCTTCAAGCGGAGACGAAGCTCAAGTGATTCTCCGTGAAACCGGATCGCATTCCGGAATTTTTGAGGGATCGGTCGACTCGAGCGATCTGCCGGCGGGGGCACTGGCCACGGACACTGCAATCGAACACAATCCGCTGATGGCAATCGACAAAGATCCTGCGTCAGCTTGGGTCAGTCAGCCCGATGGGCTCACACCGAAATGGTTGTCTGTTGATTTGAAAGAACTGCGGACGGTTTCGAAGGGAACGTTCACGACCCCGAATCCACAGGATCAAGCGCCGGTCCGCACAAGGCTGCAAGGAAGCCATGACGGACGATTCTGGTATCCACTCGCCGAACATCCGCAACGCGAGACCGCGGAAAAACCTGCGGGTGATTTCAAACGGATGACTCAACGCCTTTGGCACAGTCGAAATGCGTCGGCCATCACCAATTGGCAGGAAGTGATCAAGCTCGCAAAAAGTCAGCCGCCCCATGAAGAATCTCAGCCCGATGAACTTCACTACAAAACTGAAATTCCCATTGATGCAGAAGAACGACGAAAGCGAAAAGCCGATCCCTGCGGTGTTATTTGGCAGGGCGCTTTCATTCAACCGCGAGATGGTGCCGTGCGATTCGCTATTTCGGGCCAAACAGCTGGTGCCATGATAGATGGCCTGCTGATTCAGCCTATCGTCAAAGTTCAGCGTCAGGTGGAACTTGATGTCTATCTTGAAGCCGGGCTCCACGAAGTGATTTTCTTTGCTTCGACAAGCGATTCGGGCCGCCGGCCCATCGGAGTGTTGAGAACCCGCGAGAATCCAAATACCAGCCAAGTTCGACTGACTCGATTCGTGCCGGAGGATTTTGATTTGAATCAGGCCTTTGCTGCCGATCTGAAACCGGCGGGCAACTATCCACTCGGCACAATGTCGGCTGATGACGAAGGAAAATGGGAATTTGGAATTGAGCCCCGCGAGCTTCGTCACGTGCGCATGGTGATCGACGAATATGTAGGCCAGGCCGTTGCCATCAACTCTGTTACCGTGGCAAGCCCTAAGGACCAATTTATTCCGACCGAACAGGATTTGATGCAGCTCTCCAGCAACAACATTCTTGAAATCACTCCGGGGGATCAACTCGAATCGACCTACATCGATGAACTCCCAACGGGTGGTGAGCCTAAAAATCGCGCTCTCTCAGAACGACTCAACGCCACGTATTACAACGGCTCAATCACCCCGATCGCCTACGACTTCGTCAGAAATAGCAACGGCACGGTTGAAGAGACCGAGAAAGACCTGCTACGAATTGATCCCGGAGAACGTATCACGCTGGAGATCGTAGATTTTGATTTGGACTCCACCGGCCAACGAGACAAAGTGCCAGTGAAGGTTCAGATTGGTGATGGAGCTCCCGTCGAATTATTTGCGACGGAAACCGAATCCACCTCGGGTATCTTCAAAACGGAAATCGATACGTTTGATCCCAACGCACCGGTAGCTGAAGTGAAGCCGGAAATTGCTTCTGAAGATGGAGAGACCGAAGAAGAAGAAGAAGAAGACGCGGAAACAGATCCCGCGCCTGAATCCGATCTGCCAAAACTAGCCATCAAATCGGGAGACCAGATTTACTTTACCTACCGAGATCAAGAGAACACCTTTCCCGGCCACGCGATCGATCGCGATGCGGTGATTTATGTTCGAGAACCAACGGCAGGGCGTTTTCGAATTCTTGAAACCCGCGTCACACCTCCACAAACTGAAGGTGCTCAATCAAAAGTCACCTTTTCGAATTCGGAAAGCGCAGAAGGAGTAATCAAAGGGGTCGCTTATGACGTTCCGCTTACCGTTGAAGTCATTGATGAAGATGCAGCGAGAGATTCGCGCTCCGAAGTCACAGTTTCACTGACTCTCGCAAACGCTCCCGAAGGAACCGAACCCGTTAAGGTCGCCTGCCGAATTTCGGCGGCTCATTCAGATCTCGACGACTCCCTTGCGCAGGTTCGGAACCCGGCGCTGCATCAAGGCCGGTTTGTAGGGCAAGTCACCATGCGTCTTGGGGGATCCAACAGTCCCACATTGATTCCCCGCGCTCCTGGAGTTTCAGCAAATGCGTTGATCGGTCGAGTCTTGCCTGTAGACGACTCTGAAACGATCGAGGACGGCTTGATTGGAGTTCTTAACCTCACCGGTGCCGACACGATCCAAGGGTCTTACATCGACGAACAGACCCTGCCTGAGCGTGAAGCTATCCTGTCAGACAGAGCGCGCATTCTTGGAAACGGCTCACTCGCGGCCACCGATAGCGCTTACGAGGAAGTCGTGGAAAAGCTGCAGGTTGGCGAGCGCTTGTATTTGCGATTTTCCGATGCAGATAAAGACATCACCGACGAACGCGATAAAATTGATGTCGCGGTCGAATCCGCCAATGGAGAAAAAGAAACGGTGCCACTTGAGGAAACGCTCAATCACAGCGGCATTTTTACCGGGTCTTTCAAACTAAAGGCCGTGCCGCAGCCCATCCCGGGGAATTTTGACCCCACCTCGCCAGAGCTGGAGGCCTTCTTCGGCCAGGCAATGATCGCAAAATACACCGACGATCGTCCGGCAACCCCGGACGAGGCCGCGGTTCCCCACGTTACCGAAATTCCCGTGTCAGATGGAACCGACGGCGATCTCGCTGCATTCACCAAAATATTTGGCGATGAAGATTTAGCAATTCAGACCCAATTTCATATCGCAGAGAGCTTCTTTGAACTCTTCAAGAGCCACTTGGAATTGGATCGAAAAGAAGAAGCCGACACGGATTTGGAAAACGGACGACGGGTTCTGAAAGAGCTTCAAGAAGACTATCCCGATCCAAAATATGCGGCCCGCGTTGCCTATCTCCTTGGGCAATTTGCTCAGGAATTAAAAAACTGGGACGAGGCAATCGAGGCTTACGAAACCATCGTGAAACAGTATCCTGATCACACCCTCGCCGCAGACGCACAATACAAACTGGGACAATGCTACGAGGAGGCGAAGCGACTTGATGAAGCTCTTGAGGCCTATGTGACTCTGGCCGCGACGTACCCGGAAAATCCGCTCATTTCAAATGTGATGATTCGGATCAACGAGCATTTCTACGTGCTTGAAGAATTTGAAGTCGCCGCGCAGGTCGGAGCGAAGTTTCTTGAGCGATTTGAGAACCATGAATGGGCTCCCCGAATGGCTTTCCGGGTCGGGCAGTGTTTTTACAAAGACGAGAAATATAAAGAAGCGGGCCTCGCCTTTGATGATTTTGTGAAACGATTTCCCGAAGACGACCTTGCCGGCCAATCGCTGTTTTGGGCGGGGGAAAGCTATCGCCAGGGCAATAACGTTCCCTTCGCCTTCCGGCGCTACAATCGTTGTCGCTGGGATTTCCCCGAATCCGATGCCGCAAAATACTCCCGGGGCCGATTAGCGCTGCCCGAAATGCTCGCTCAATTCGAGCGCGAAGCGCAAAATGTTGATATGGAGGAGAATCAATAAAGAAAAGCGGTTTGGTAGTTTTCAGAATCCAGTTTTTAGACAACCTTCAATAAAATGATTCCATCCTCATTCCTCGATTCCGGCGCCCTCGGCCTGCTCCTTCAAGGCGGCATTTTCATGGCGCCGATCTTGATCCTCGGCATTCTCGCCGTGGCAGTCATCATCGAACGATACCGGAGCCTGAAAATTCTGGATTCACGTTCCGAACAAGTCCGCCACGCAGTCATTGATGAATTAGCCGAAGGAGATATCGAGAAGGCTATTGAAGTTTGTGAGAATTCACAGGGTCCCGTTGCTGCTGTCATGGGGAATGGGTTGCGCAAATATCTCGTCCTGGAAGAACTCGGCTACGAACCTGCACGAATCGAAGAGCAGGTTACCAAGAGCATGGAAGCTTACGGAGTTCATGTGGTGGCCGCATTGGAGCGTCACCTCCCGATTCTCGCAACGGTTTCCAGCGTTGCCCCGATGCTGGGGTTTCTCGGGACCGTTCAGGGAATGATTGTTTCTTTTGCCAATATTGTTGAAACGATGGGGCAAGTGAACATCGTTGAAGCAGCTGCGTCCGGAATTCAGACCGCTCTTTTGACGACTTGCTTTGGACTGATTGTCGGAATTCCCGCCTACATGGGGTTCAATTATTTCATGAGCGTTATCAACAATTTTGTCCTCGAAGTTGAGCAATCCGCCGCTGAATTGATCGAAGCGGTTTCAGTTCAACTCACTCTCGCATCGAGGAAGTGATTTTATTCCAATGATGGTTCAACGTCGCAAACTCCTTGTTGATCCGCCGGCCACGGCAGCGCCGGATATTGCGTTTATTTTGATCATCTTTTTTCTGGTGTGCGCTTCCGTTCAGCCGGATACCGGTCGACCGCAAAACATTCCACGCAGCGAAGAAACACCGGAAAAAACAGCTGAAACCAAAAACGTCGAAATTTCGATCACGGAAAAAACAATCCTGGTGAACGGGGAACTGCTTCCGCTGGGCAATTTGAAAACGAAAATCAGTCAGCTACTCGCGGGCAAAGAATCCGATTCTGACCGCGTGATTTTGGTCAAGACAGCTGATGATGCGACATATCAGCGCTGGATCGATGTCACCAGCGCGATCGAAAGCGCAGGGGGAATCATCACGATCCAAATGGAACAGGAAGAAGTCCAAATCGTGAATTAACAGACCGTTTTTCGATCCAATAGGGTACGTCCGATGAATCAACCCTGTTGGTTCGTGGAAATTCACTCCGACTCTTTCGCTGCTTTTTCGAGCGCTTTGATTCGATCCAACATTCTTGGAAGCTGCTTGATTCGCATGCTATCTCGAAGCGTGTCTTTCATGGGTTTCGCCGGATAACCGAACCATTTTCCACCGGGTTCATCGATACTGGAGATCACACCGCTCCGCCCTCCGCAGATTACCTTATCAGCGATTTTAAGATGACCGGCCACGCCCGTTTGAGCAGCAAGAGTAACGTAATCACCGATGATCGCGCTCCCTGAGATGCCGACTTGAGCCACAATCAAACAGTGCTTCCCGATGACAACGTTGTGACCGATTTGGACCAGGTTATCAACCTTCGTTCCCTCACCAATCACGGTTTCACCAAATCGAGCACGGTCAATGGTTGTGTTCGCCCCTATCTCGACATCATCATCGATTCGGACGATTCCAAGTTGCTCGATCTTCTGATGCCGCCCTTCAGAAAATTCAAATCCATAGCCGTCGCCCCCAATGACAACTCCAGCGTGAATAATCACACGGTCGCCAATTTTCGTCCCCTCACGAAGGCTGACATTCGGCCCAATCTCGCAGTCTTCACCTATTTCAACATTGTCTCCAATCACTGCTCCGGGGCCAATTTTCGTCCGATCACCAATCGATGCGCCATCCAGAATCACAGCGTTCGGCATCACAGAAACGAATTCCACATTCAACGTCGCGGTTTCAGATACAGAAGCAGAAGCGTGAATCCCAGCGCGAAAAGGTGGCTTAGGAATACAGAACCGCTGAATCACGAGATCTGAAGAAACCACCGGATTCTCAACCTGAACCAAGGCCGCTGCTTCCGGGGTAACCCACTCGCCCGGAGGAATCAAAATCACTCCGGCAGCGGATTCCTTCAAATCATCGGCGTATTTTTCATTTCCGAAGAAACTGATATCACTCGCCGAGGCATTGGCAAGTGACTGAAATCCTGTAAAACTCAAGTTTGAGTCACCACGAACCAGGGTGCCGCCAACCAATTCGACGAGTTCAGTGAGATTGATTTTCATAACTTTATTCCGGGCAAGAAAAAAGGGCCAAAGCTAATCGCTCAGACCCTTTCAGTAAGTTCCACTTTCGTGAAAGGAGATCTTTTTCTAAAAATCAGTTCGCTGGGCCTGTCGCAGGCGCTGCTGCTGGGGTAGGTGCCGCGCCGGCTGGTGCGTCTTTGTTGAGAGTCGCAACAAGCTCAGCAGTCAAATCAGGGACGTTTGCGGATACAAAAACGATCGCTTTGTTTGCTTTTGGGAGGAACGACTTGTCATGAACGAGGTCGTAACCTCCAGCTGTTGCCATTCCATTGAGCACCGAGCGAATTTCTTCAACGAGCGCTACTTCCATGGCCTGACGCGCCTGAAGCACTTCACCCTGGTATTTACGCTGTGCATCTGAGATCTCTTTCGCCTTTGTTTGACGCTCCTGCCCAACGCGCTGCATTTCTGCAAGTGACTCTTGGCGAGACGCCTCCGCACGAGAAGTGTCACGGACAATCTTATCCAATTCTGCCATTTTTGAAGTCAGGGCCTGAAAATCAGCAGTGCGCTCATCGAGGTTTGCACGCTTCTCTTTGGCGAGCCCATTGATCTTCTCAACTTCGATCGCAGTCTTGTAGTAATTGTTGAGCGCCTCCTGCATGTCGACAACAGCAATCTTGTAGCCTTGCGCCGAGGAGTTTTGACTAAATCCGAAAGTCAGGGCGATTCCGGCAAGTAGAGTAAGAAATGAATGAAGCTTCATGATGTGAATTGGTAGGTTTTGTTGAGTTTGAAAATTGTTTGTAATTGAATCGCCAGATACTCAGGCAGGAGCGAGTTGGGTAAACAAAATTTCGGCGGCTTGCTGCAAGAGCAATAAACCGCCGAAGGTCATACGATTTTCCTCAGATAGATATTAGAGAAAAATCGCGAATTTGTTCAAATCAGAACTGAGCACCGATTGTAAAGTTGAAGCGTCCGCTTCCATCGTTGTAAGCATCAGACTCGAGTGGGATACCGTAGTCCAACCGGACCGGGGCTGCACCGAGAAGGAAAAGACGAAGACCAATACCGTAATCGGAATTAACTCCGCCACCAATGGTGCCGTCAGGCCCACCGGAAACTTCACCCACATCGTAGAAAACTGCACCGCGAATCTTGGTAACCAAGGGGAACGTTGCCTCCAACGTCGCATTCCATGCTTCATCACCACCAACACCTTCGAGTGAATCAGGATCTTTTGGACCTACGTCGCGGAAATCAAAACCACGGAGATTGTTCGCACCACCTAGGAACTGACGAGTGAAAATGTTATCACCATCAGACTTCTGGTATTTCGCGCTTCCGTTCAGGATAATGTCGAATGGTAACTCAACATGCTTTGCAACCGAGAGACTGTAAGCAAGATCATCCACATCCCCACCAAGACCGGCGTAATCAACACCGAAGCTTGCACGGTGGCCCTCACGTGGCATGAAAAGGTTGTCACGAGTATCGTAGACCAAATCGACTCCAATCGTGCTTTTGAAGAAATCTCCCGCTTCGTTCTGGAAGAGTTCAGATGCACCGGGCTCAACGTCGATCTCATACATTTCAGGACGATACCCAACTACACCGTAGGTGAACTCTCCAAGTGACTTCCGAAAGTTGATGTCACCACCATATTGAGTTTGATCATACTGATCGCTCAGGAAAAGGAGGTCGCGGTAGAAAACTTCACCCGTAAGAGCGAGACGCTTGCCCATGAACCAAGGCTCAGTCAGGCTCATCTGGAAATCACGACGCTTAGTTCCCGCACGAAGGCTCATCCGGAAACGTTGTCCACCACCGGTAAGTGAAGGCCAGTTACCAATGTCGAAGTTTGTCTGAGTCACCTCAACAAATCCCACCAAATCATCAATCGAACTGAAGCCAGCACCGAAGTTAATCGTTCCAGTCGGCTTCTCCGTTACACGGATCAAAAGATCTTTCTCGTCAAGGTAGCTCGTGTCGAGTGGAATCACTTCAACATCTGAGAAGTAGTTCATATTTTGGAGACGAGCGCGAGTTGCATCAAGAGCAACGGTATCGAAGTTCTCCCCTGGAAGGAGAGCGATCTCGCGACGAATCACGATATCCTTGGTCTTGTTATTGCCTTCAATGTCAATCTGACCAACTCGATAGGCTTTTCCTTCGAAAACCTGCAAAACAATATTTACCTGTCCAGGACCTGCGTCCTGGAACTGACGGCTAACACGTGCCTCAACATATCCGCGCATGCCATACTGATCTTCAATCAGCTTAACGTCAGACTCAAGGTCACTGCCGGAGAATACGTTACCAGCGGTCATCGTGAGGTATGGCTGGATGTCAGATCCAAGGGAAAGACTATCGATTCCAAGGATCGAAACACCAGCAACGGTGTAAGCCTGACCTTCGTCGATTGTCATGATGACGTCCACACTGTCAGTATCAACCTGAACCTTGGAGACGTTCACCACTCGCGCATTGAGGTAACCCTCGTCCAGGTAGAGACGTTCGATCCGCGAAACATCACCCTGAAGCGAATCAGCATCCGTGCGGCCCTTCTTACCGAAAGGAAGGAATCCCTTCGCTTTCTGCTCCATCGCCTTGCGAAGTTCACTGCCACTGAAGACAGTGTTTCCTACAAACTCAACGCTCCGAAGGATACCGCGACCACCCTCGTTAATCTTAAATGTTACGATTGAGTAACCATCCGCATTTGGCGCAGAAACTTGATAGCTGATCGTTGCTTCAGGAAAACCCTTCTTGCGATACATCTCCTGAATCGCTGTCCGACCTTCCTGAACAGTTGCCTCATCAATTGGTGAATTGACCTTCAGATCAATTTTCTTCTCGAGCTTATCATTTGAGAAGAGCGTATTCCCCTCGAAAGCTACACCGCCGTAGAGCGCACGAGTCTGAACAACAACAATCAATCCAATTCCGCCGCCCACTGGCTTCGAGAGCATCCGCACATTCTCAACCAAACCGCTGCTGTAAAGATTCTTAACGTCGTCATCAATCTTCGCTGCAGAAAGCGTGCTGCCAACCCGAGTGGACATCCTCGCTTTGATTTGATCAGCTGAGACCGCCTGTGCACCTACATATTGAACGTCGATTGACTTAACAGTTTTTCCCTCCTGAGCAGAAGTGGAAGCAGCCAGAAGCACGAGCGCCGCAATAGCCGAAGATAGTCCGCGGAAGAAGACTGTTTTTATGGAGACAGAAGAGTGGTGGTTCATCTTGGAGAGTTGTCCTGAAAGTGTTGTGCGGTGTTTCGTTCACAAGAGATACGGAGAGATTCCGATAGTCTTAGAATAAAAGCTTCTTTTCGGGAAAAAAGGGCGTTTCGTCAAGCTGGAATTTCGAAATCCACCTATCTAAATTACCAATAAAATTATAATTTCTACATATTTTCCGTTATTATTAACAGG
>ERZ887942.656-NODE-656-length-26675-cov-5.494628_pt1 | contig 26675 bp, 27 predicted proteins | sample MGYA00521099_ERZ887942 | MGnify/ENA primary metagenome ERZ887942 (study PRJEB32303, sample SAMEA104408605) | aquatic metagenome | biome: Brackish water; feature: Pelagic; material: water | place: Baltic Sea | collected 2014-06-07T06:48:00 | depth 16,251 m ...
ATCGTGTATGTGAAACTAACGGGAAAGCCCTCGGGCAAGAAAGTCTACATTCAGCCGGCCCCGTTCTACGACGCGACAACCGTTGGTGGAGACACCGTCATTACTGAAGATTCAATTTTAACCGGCGCTTCCATTGTTCAATAAGCCCCGTCTACAGACTTAGTGACTGCGGATACAGTCATTCAACCTTAACATCCCCTGGAGCGACTCATGCGGCGTTCATTTCGTCCCGAACAGAATAAGAATCGAATTGGTACAGCCATTGTCGAGACAGCATTTATGTTGCCGATCATGTTGAGCGTCACATTTGGTGTCGTTGAATTTGGACGTGCACTGATGGTTTCAAACCTCATCACCAACGCTGCCCGTGAAGCAAACCGCATGAGCATTATCCGTGGAGTGACAACCGCCGAAGTGAAAGCGATGGCAGTCGATCAAGTCTTCCGAACCGTCGGTACGACAATTACAAATTCAGCTGTGACTGTCACAGTCACAGCTCATCCTGGGAATCCAGATCCCGGCAACGAAACTGCGAACGCCAGCACCCGTGATCTTGTCGAAGTGCAAGTAGATGTCGACTACGACGACGTCGGATATTTCTTCCGTTTCCTAGCTGGCGTGACACTCAAGGGAAATTCCGCCATGCGACATGAGTGAGAGTGCTTCAATCGAGCAGTTCAAAAATCGCGAGAACAGGTCGATGGTCGGAAGCCATCTCTTCCGCGATGACTTCAGAGTGGATCAACTCCAGGAATGAACCTCGGTAGAAGATGTAGTCGATTCGTGAACGGGGTTTGATTGAAGGAGCAGATGGAGTTTTTGCTTCGTCGATTGCGAGCTCCCATTGCTTACGCAGAATCTTGACTGGCTCCGAATCCGGTGTCGCATTCATGTCACCCGCGAGAATTGTGGGCAGATCATCCCTGGGAAAGAAGCGATTGATGGCAGTCGCTTCTTTCACTCGATCTTCTTCCACATTATGCTGAAAGTGCGTGCTGATCACTTTCAGGAGTTTCCCGTTCGGCAACACAACTTTGACAGCGATCGCTGCTCGGGGATAGGTCGTTTTCTCAGGTGTACTTTCAGAGTACGGCAAGGGTTGGATATGAACATCTTCAATTGGAAGGTTAGTTAACACCGCATTCCCGAAGAGTCCCCCTTCGTAGTGCTGCGTTGGTCCGAAGCGAACCTTCATGCCCGTCAGTTCCGCCAGCTTTTGAGCCTGATGAACTTGCCCGGAACGTCTGACTGCGACGTCAACTTCTTGAAGAGCAACAATGTCTGGTTGTTGATCGGAAATTACTTTTGCCAGCCGAGGGATGTCGTACTCGCCATCCATCCCCTGCCCATAATGGATGTTGTAGCACAGTACCTTCAGCTGAATTGGATCTTCCGCACAGGCTTCGTGGAAAGACCAAGGTCCAAGTAATACGCAAATCATCCCGGCAAGGATCTTCTGAATCATTAACTTCGACATTTCATTAGCCTGCTGCTTAGAGAAAGAATCATGTGTGAATTGATATTGTTCATGCAGAAAAACAGTATCACACAGCACTCTGTAACTGAAAGCAAGCACGACTCGGTGAGGTTCAGAATCCCGTCAATTCAGGGAAGGTGATTCGGGACTATTCCTTAACCTCAGTGCCTCAGCGGTGTCATTACTTTTACACAAGACTTTCATCAGCGAAGAGATATAGAGCTGGCTGAAGAGTCTGCATCAGCGAATAAGCCTTTCCGGTCTTCAAATGAAATCGGTTTAATGTGCGATCAGAAGACGGGAATATCGTGAACTGCTTTCAGTGCATGCTTGCTATTAACGTCCTAAAGGCTGTCTGTTATTGAAGATATTGCGATAGAGAGACCTCACAGACTCCAACCCAAACGCAAATGGGTAAATGATGATGAGTGCGTCTCCAGAAGTTGGGCTAAAGGCATAGATCATGTCTTCTTTGTGATCGAACTTTGCCAAATGCTCCCCATGTTGAATCAGAGCGCTAGAGACCTGTCCATCGGTCATTAGGTTGTTCAATGCTTCTTGAACCTGGGCTGTCTTCGGTCCATACAGTGATTTTGAACCGTTGAAATCTAGTTCCATTCGACGACGATCATTGAAAGACTGAGGATCGACGACATCATACAGATCGTAGTCGCCGTGCATCATCTTTGGGGAACCGCTCTGGAAGTTGACGACGCAGCCAAAATAGGGCGAGTATTCGTCTTCAATCACCCCAAAGTGAACTGGGAGTCCATCTTTATTGAACTGATCATCATCGAAATCAGTACGATGCTGACGATCGTCAGTCTTGTCTAAGAAGCTTTTCTCGAATTGGACCGGAATCCATTCAGGAGCCCATTTATGCCACGTTTCCATCGCTTCGCTGAGCCTTTCAGGTGAGAAAGCATCAGGAACGATCATGGGACACATGACCAATCCGCCATTGGGACCAGCATCTGATGTCTTTGCATCGCAGCTTTTTGGCTTCGGGATCACGTCGGGAAAAGCTGGACCAATAAATTTCAGAGAGCTTTTGTTCGTCGCCCTGACCAAAATCCAGACTTTTAGCGCTCTGGCAACATTAAAGAATGCTTGCTGATGAGATCCGCACATGCCACCAATCGGAGTGCTACTCGCAGATCGTGATTGCCCTGTTCCTACCATGTCACCCTCATCTCTCTACAAGAAATCTGTATCAACTGCGCTCTGCCATCGACGTGAATCTTATGCAGTCTGATCATGAAATGCGTAAAACACAAACAGCGAGGCAGGAAACCATCGCCATTTCCAAAGAAATTCAATGCGTCTCCATATCTGTTATCTGAATTTTCGAGACATGGTTGCTAAAAATAGTTTGTATCGAATCTATTTAGAGGATATTTTTTAGCGGTAAAACATTGCTTGACCGGTATCCACAGGCGACCAAGCGACCTAAGGTTAGTGAAGTTCGACGATCCACGTGAACTGTGGCTTGCACAATAGGTCGAGATTCAAAATCAACTGTTCTTCGTCTGAATAATCACTTTGCTGAGTGAAGTTCCCAGAGATTTCTCGGTATCATGTAAATAGATCCGAACTTAAAGGAACAGAAATGCGAGTACCAGCGATTCGAGGGATTATTGACCGGCGGTTGCTGATTAACTATCGAGTTGATCCAGAGGTACTTGCGAAAGTTTGCCCCTCTCCGTTCCGACCTCAGTTAGTCAACGGGCATGGGGTTGCCGGGATCTGTTTGATTCGATTGAAAAAGATTCGACCAAGACTCTTTCCTGGCTGGATGGGGATCTCTTCAGAGAATGCGGCTCATCGGATCGCTGTTGAATGGGACACCCCTGAAGGAATTCAAACAGGCGTCTACATCCCTCGGCGAGATACATCTTCGTTGTTGAACAGCCTCGCAGGAGGTCGACTCTTTCCGGGTGTGCATCATCGGGCAAAGTTCGGAGTGAAAGAGGATGACAAGAATTTTGAACTGCGGATGCAAAGCCTTGATGATACAACAAAAGTCGAGGTCAAAGCACAAATCGCAGACGACTTACCAGAGAACTCAATCTTCTCCAGTTTGACAGACTGCTCAACATTTTTTGAAGAAGGGTCACTCGGTTATTCGCCGGCTCATGCAGAGTCGCAATATGATGGACTGCGGCTCAAGACGTTCAACTGGGAGGTCACACCGTTGACCGTCTCGCATGTCGAATCGTCTTACTTTAGCGACCTGGAACATTTTCCATCTGGTTCTTTGACGTTTGATAATGCGTTACTCATGCAGGGAATCGACCATGAGTGGAAATCTTGCGAGTCAATTTGATGGTTGCATTACTTCAAGTTCGAGTTGAAATTTGGTAACCGTTCGCAGCCTTGTCAGTATTGGCTGACCACGAAACACACAAACGACACGAAAAGAATACGGTAGCAGTCAGACCTGGAAAAACAACGAATCCTGTCCAGCTCATCCCGTGAATTCAGACAGGATTGACATGATGAACAGGATAAATATTGCAATGTCCTCCTCAATTTCAACAATCTTTTTACGCCTGAAACGAATTTAAGACTGACAAGACAATCGTATGAATTGTACATGTTTCTGTTTCCGAAATTGGAATGTGTTCATCTTATCCTGTAAATCATGTTCATCCTGTCTATTCATTTTTTGATTGAAAGCTTGATAGACAAGATTTTGCATCGAGCTATGTCTACCTAATACTCACTTACCTGAAGCGAGGCGGAATGGTTTTCTTTCGTGTGGTTCGTTTGTTTCGTGGTTCTCAGCCTGTCTCTGAATCCAAGTCCGTGAAATGTTACGATATTTGTTCAGCAGCAAAGTTGCAGTCATCGTTTCGACTTGATCTGGAAATTTCACATTATTCTATTCAACGCAGGACATTGTCTCATTCACTCGCTAACATTTCAGCATCTAATGGTCTCCGGGTTGAATGATTTGATGAGAGGTTGAAGAGTGATCTGTGTAACTGTGACCCCTACGTCTCGCACGCTTGCGAAGGTCGATATGCTCAACGCTGCCCGCAATGGTGACATTGTTGAGCTTTGCTTGGACAATTTTGCTAAAGAGCCGGACGTCAAAGATCTCATTACTTGCATCGACAAGCCTGTCATTGTTTCGTGTCGTCGTAAGCAGGACGGTGGGCAATGGCAAGGGACAGAAGAAGAGCGATTGATGCTACTGCGACAAGCAATCGTCGCAGGCCCGGCGTACATTGAACTCGACCTCGACATTGCTCCGAATGTTCCTCGCTTCGGTGAAACTAAACGAGTCATCAGTTTCACTCGTTTGGATCGACCCGAGACAGACATCGATTCCATCTTCGACGAAGCAGCCAACGCAAAAGCCGACCTAGTGAAATTCACTTGGCCGACTCCAACTCTAGGAGCAGCTTGGCCGTTACTCGCAGCGGTCAGTCAAAAGAGAATTCTACCAGTCGTTGGAATGGGTCTCGGTCGACCTGAATTGACCTTCTCTTTGCTTGGTCGAAAGTACGGATCACCTTGGATCTATGCCGCGCTCGAACAAGGCATGGAAGCACACGAAGGGCAAGCGACCGTCTTCGAACTGAACGAAACATTCTACTGCAAGGACATCAATCGGAAAACGACATTCGTTGCGATCTCTGGATTTGGAGAAGCTCAAATTATCACCACGAAAATCTTGAACGCAGCCTTCAAAGAATTAGACTTGAATGTTCGCTGCCTTCCGATTGAACTTGAGAACGTCGACGAACTGAAAAAGATGCTCGACATCTTAAAAATCCGAGCCATCATCGTTGGAAGCAAGCATGGAGAATCGCTGCTCGATTTGGCAGAACATATTGACAAGCACGACGCCGAAAGTCGCTATATCAATTTATTGCTCAAGCGAGATAAAGGCTGGTCTGGCTACAATACTTTATGGCGCAGCGGATTGAAGGCACTCGAGGAGAGCTCGGAAGGCAAACGTCCACTGGAGAAGTTGAGCATTCTGGTTGTTGGAAATGGGGGCATCGCAAATTCAATGGTGTATGCGATGACTCAACGCAAAGGCATGGTGAGCGTCTGTGGACCAGACGACAAAGAAGCGACACTGACAGCCGCTCAACATGGATGCCGATTTGTCCCGTATCACAATCTCTATGAAACTCTGGCAGATGTTCTCATCGTCGCTGACCCGAATATCGAGATCGGCAGCAAGAAAGGACAAATCAATCCTTCCGTGATTAAACCGAACATGACTGTCCTTGACCTCAGTGATTTGCCGCTCGAAACCGAACTGATGAACGAAGCTCGATCACGTGGAGCGAACACGCTCGACTCAGCGACGATCTATTCAAATCAAGTCAGTTCTCAATTCAAAGCGATCACCGGTAAAGATCTCCCCGAAACAGCATTCGCAAAAGGTCTGATGGAAAATTAACACGTTTAGCAGCACACTTAATGTGTGCTATTGATCTCGTCTCAAAAACTCATCGATCAAAGACTCTTCAAAACTTTCAAGACACTCTGCGGACTTGAGCGATCTCCGTGAGAGCGGCTGACTTTTGCTGAGACGATCTTTCCATCTTTGTTGATGACAAATGTCGAAGGATAAGCCGTTTCTCGCGGTGCATCCCAACGTAGATCGTACTGATTGGTGAATACGTAATTCGGATCAGTCACAACCGTGAAGTTTTTAGGCAATTGATGTTTCTGAAAAAACTCTTTCGCTTTGGTCTCCAGTCCGGCATCTAAGCCAGGGTAAACGAGAATCACTTCAGCTCCAGTGGCTGCGATCCCTTTTTGTGCTTGAATTAACGCCCCCACTTGTCGTGAACAAAGAGGACACTGATATCCGGGATAGCCTCTCAAGACAACGAGAACGACAGGAGAGTCTTTCAAAGTCGCTTGCAATGATACTTCACGATCTGTTTTCAATTCCTTCAGTTTGAACTCAGATGCTGTCGCTCCAACCTTTGGTGGAACTTGCGACTCTTCAGCAAAACTCTGGGAGGCGACAAGCAGAATTGGAAAACTGCAAACCAACAGCAGAGACATTTTGAGGCTGAATTTCATGGGAAAGCTTTCTTAGATTACGCGGGTGACAATGTATGGCATACGAGGCGGGAACAATATCGATGGTGTAGGGCGGTCATCGTAGGGAATCAAAATAAATCAGAATGTTGGGCAAATCACAATTCCTATACATTCTCCAGTTCAACCGACCTGCTTAACTGGACTGGAAATGGATTTGCTTAGAGAATTGTTGATTTTGCGCTGACATCTCATCTGAAATAAGCGTAATAATACAATTATCGATCAAAGCTGCGGTTGGGGGATTGCAATTTGCAAAGCTGTTTCCGCCGCGAAAATATTCATGCGGACTTGACATTGAGTTTCATCTCGAAGCATGATGTATGAAGAAATTTACTTGAAATAGAGTTTAAGGAAAACAAAATATCTTAAACTCTTTGATTTTATGCTGTCGTCATTGAATTTAAGTCACTCATTACGAGAGTTGAACTGACATCTGGAATCATTCTTTTTTCTTGGTTTTTTACTAGGGGTCTGTCATGAGACGACGTCAAAAAGGTTTCACACTCATTGAGTTGTTGGTGGTGATTGCCATTATCGCAATTCTAATTGCTTTGTTGTTGCCGGCTGTTCAGCGGGCGCGTGCGGCTGCTCAGAAAACGCAGTGTCTTAACAATCTAAAGCAACTCGGCCTAGCACTTCACAATTATCACGATGCTCATCTTGTGTTCCCTCCAGGGCAAATTGCGTCCTATTTTGCTACCGACGGTGTTGGACGGTATGCCTTGCCAGGCGAAGCACGAGATTTCAACGCTGGTGGGAACACTCCAACGCGAATCGGTGCACATGGCACAAGCTGGATGCTACACATCCTGCCGATGATTGAAAAAGGGACGACCTACAACGCATGGTCCTTCAACGCCAATGTCCGCCAGAACGGCGAAGATCCGCCACTCTTTTTGGACCCTGATGCGCGTCCAATTTACCCAGCAAAGACAAATATCAGAGAGTTCTATTGTCCTTCTCGTCGTGATTCGATGCTGGCGGGTTCAGGAAAATACACAAACACAATTCGAGTCGATCAGAGCTGGGTGTCTGGCGGAAGCGATTACGCCGGTTGCACCGGATCGGGGATTTCGTTCAAAGATGATAGTAATGGTGATCAACAAACGTACTTCCTCACTCCAGCGCAGCTAGCTGCAACCGTGATCGTCGGTCCGATCAATTCGAACTCACCATTTACTCAAGATCAGACAAATACAGGAGTTTTTGGAGTCAACAGCAACACAAATATTGCAGCGATCTCCGACGGGACTTCGAATGTGATTATCGTTGCAGAACGACAAATCTTTCAGAATCCCAGAGCAAATCGTCCCGAAGAACGTAGTAGCGACGGGTGGGCGTTTGGTGGTCCTGCGACATTGATGTCGACACAATTCGCACCTGGCGAGTCTGGAATTATCAACTTCACAAACCCGAATGCTGCCACAAGACACTTCAGCGAAGCAGGAAGTGCCCATACCGGTTATGTGAACGTACTACTGGCAGATGGGAGTGCGAGGAACTTTAGCGTGAATGTTGACCTGCGAACCTGGAACAACCTTGGTAACATGTCACAGGGATCCCCTATTGATTCGCAATAACAATTCCCGATAACTGAATCTGTTGAGCATTGATGAAGACTCAACATTCAAAGCTTTATCAAAAAGAGAGGGGTGGTCGTTAACGACCACCCTTTTTTGTGTATATTTGTCTAAGCTACTGTGAAAACAATGATCATTCAGAGTCTATTGACTCTCATAAAAAAATAATCAAACATCAGATGAAGTTGTTTGATGAAAGGGTTGGCGGAATATGACGATTCGCTATCAATGTCCAGAGTGTGATTCCGTCCTGAAAATCAAAGACGAACTCGCCGGTACGGATGGCAAATGTCCGAAATGTAAGTCCAAATTCGTCGTGCCTGAACCTGCAGCGGATACGGACTCTCAAGAGAAGCCTGCGAAATCAAAATCCGAGAAAGCGAAGGCGAAAAAAGACCCCGCTAAGAAAGGGTCTAAAGCTTCATCTTCTCCAAAAAAAACTGACGATGACGACTTCGATCCTGCTGACTTCTTAATGGAAGAGGGACCCGGTCCGAAAGCATCGGCAGGCTTATCAACTCCCACGGAAGAGAAGGAGAAAGGACCAGCGGTTGATAGCCAGGGACGCCGCTTGTACACAGGTGGTGGTGGTTCGAAAGCACGTGCAGCATCGATGTCTCCAGCAGCAGCGGCCGCTGCTGCTGCCGCAGACGGGCAAAACACTTCCTCTGCAAACGCACGTGATTTGCTCTCCAAATCGGCAGATGAAAGCCGCGTGAAAGCTTCTTCAATGCCGGTGAAAGAGAAGGCACCGATCTTCGATTTCACAGGTGCTGGCAGAGAACTCCTTCGTTACGCCCCACAAGCTGCGGGAGCTGTCTTCGGTATCATTTTCCTCTACTGGGGCATGAATAAAATGATGGGGGACAGTCTAGAACTTCCCAATCTCGGACCTGTTTCCGGAACGGTCACCGTCAACGGTGACCCACTCGTCGGTGTGACTGTTAACTTCTCTCCTCTGGATGATGTTCGAGATAAAGGGGAGGAAGGACCTAATCGAATCCGCACCTCCACGGGAGTCACTGATGAAAACGGGTACTACACCTTGTACTACCTTCACCCCATCAAAGGCGCAGCGGTTGGCAAAGGTCGTTTATGGATAGAAATTCGATCCGCTGCTGATCTCAAACGGGTTCCTCCCGAATGGTCTTCACCCGGTCCAAACATCCGCGAAGTCAAAAAAACTGGCAACAACAGCGATGGCGAATTCAACATCACCATTAAGAAAAGTCCCTAAAACTTTCGCTCAGCAGGAATTCCGAGATCAACAATCACTGGCAAATGGTCACTCCCAATTCGGGGACCAATTCGCCGATTGTTCACCTTTATCTGATCGCTAACAAGCACATGGTCTATCGGAATGCGAAGTAGTCGATTGCCTGCTGGCCAACTTGGTTGAATCCCGAATCCCTGGCGGCTGTCTTTCAATTTCGACTGCTTCAGCAAGTTGTCCCAGTGAGGCGACCATGGGGTTACATTCAGGTCTCCACATAGAACAACATGCCCAGACTGGTTCGCTGCGAAGTTCGCGACTTCGCTTAATTGCTGGTTTCTAAAATCAGCGGCTCGACCTTTGGGCGGCAACGGATGAGTTCCGATCAAGGAAACTGTTGCACCATCTTTCAAAACGATCTTTCCAAACACAGATGGAAGTCTACGGTCTCCGAGTTCTAGGATCTCAGATTCCTCAAAAGAATACTTGCTAAAAAGAACAATTCCAAAATTGTCCGGTCGAGCGAAATTCTGCTGATAAGGATATTCGTCCGTCAATTCACGCAACGCTCTCATCCAGGCATCGTTGACTTCCAGCGCAAGGACAAGATCTGGGGACTCTTCGCGGATAAGATGAAGAAGTTTTTCATGCTGCCGATTCGAACTCCAGACATTCGTCACCATCAAACGAAGCGAATGTCCAGATGTTGTTGATTGAACAGCAGGGAAGTAAACAGGCAGAATCAGAAAGAGGTTGTAACTCAGCCCGACCAGAAGAATGCCTCCTTTCACCCAATGTTTTTTCACAAGAAGGAGACAGGCAATCGGAAGAAGACCAAGTGCATACTGCACATGAAAACTGGTCAACAAGTCGAACGTCCAATGCAGCCGAGCAGCGAGCGAGATCATTGTCGGTAACAGAAGAAATATAACTGAAATAGACCATAGCGTTTGAATGTATCGAGAAGACTTCTGTGGGTTAGGCTGCTTGACAGGAAACGCCATTCAACGAGCTCTTTCTGACAACTGAATTTGAATAGCCTCCTCCTCTACTGAACTTCTAACGCAAAGAAGCTAGGTCGAGAAGAGGCAAACAGCGAGTCTGATTTCGACACAATCTATTTTCTATTAGCCACAGTGGACACAGAGGGAAAAGAAATCAGTGTAATATTTTTTCTCTGTGTCCTCTGTGATCTCTGTGGCAAATATTTAATAATCTTTCATAACGAATCTCTCACAGAACGAACAATTTCCTCTGCCTCCTGACAACTCGAACTCAGGGCAGTCATGTGTCCCATTTTGCGTCCGGGTTTCGCTTCATCTTTACCATAGAGATGTAAGCGAATTTCCGGGGTGGAAAGAGCTTGCGACCAATCAGGTGTTCCATCAGCTGACCAGACATCGCCTAGTAGGTTTGCCATGGCTGCCGGTTGTCGAAGCTTGGTCGAACCCAATGGCAAATTGCAGATTGCGCGGACTTGTTGAGCGAACTGACAACAATAATGGGCGTCGATTGTGAGGTGTCCTGAGTTGTGAGGACGAGGTGCAATTTCGTTGACGACGAGTTCATCGCTGCCCGTTTGGAACAGTTCAACACACAGCACACCGACGGCGTTCAGCGACTCCATAATCGTGCGGATAATCTCTTTCGCTCGTTTGATGATATTCATGCTGAAGAGTTCTGGACCTGCGAGCGAAACATCGAGGATATGATTCGCATGGACATTCAAGATCGGATCGAAACAATCAAAATTTCCATTGGCATCTCGAATTCCGATGATGGATAGCTCACGAGCGAAATCAACGAAACCTTCCAGGATTGTTTCCTGTCCCTCATAGGATTCCCAAACGGTTGCGAGATCGTCTTCGCTGTTGACAGTCTGTTGCCCCTTGCCGTCGTAGCCCCAACTTGCTGTTTTCAGAATTCCTTTCCCACCGAACTCAGTCAGTTTCTCTTTGAGTTGTTTTAGATCGTTGATCGCTGCAAAGGGAGCAGTCGGCAGTCCGAAGCTTGCCATTGCTCGCTTCTCTTTCAAACGATTCTGAGCAGCTTCGAGGACTTGTGGACCGGGTCGAACAGGAACCTGTTTTTCCAATCGTTCAAGTGCTGCGGTCGAGACGTTTTCAAATTCAAGCGTGACGACATCCACACTTTTCGCAAACTGATCGAGTGCGTCAAAGTCGTCATAGGCTGCCGACCATTCTCGGTCAGCGACCGCCCCAGTTGGTGTCTTTTCATCAGGCGAGAAAACATGCACATTGTAGCCCAGTCTGCGCGCTTCAATCGCGAACATACGCCCCAGTTGACCGCTGCCTAAAACACCAAGTGTCGCACCTGGGAGAATCTGCTTTAACATAGGTCCGAATTCTCCAGAACTTTCGCTGTCTGACTCTTCATATATTCATGCAACTTTGTGCGTAGCTCAGGTCGACTGTTCGCTAAGATTCGAATCGCCAGCAACGCTGCATTTTTGCTCCCTGCGTCACCAATCGCCAATGTCCCTACGGGAACGCCACCCGGCATTTGGACAATGGAAAGTAGAGAGTCCAGTCCATTCAAAGCACGACTTTTGACAGGCACTCCTAATACAGGCACAACAGTTTGTGAAGCAACCATCCCCGGCAGATGTGCGGCTCCACCTGCCCCAGCGATAATGACTTCCAAGCCACGCTCTTCTGCGGTCTTGGCGTACTCATTCATCCAGTCTGGAGTTCGATGAGCAGAAACGACTTTGCATTCGTGTTCGACGCCAAAGTCCTTGAGAATATCCGACGCGGGCTGCATCGTCTCCCAATCCGAGGTACTCCCCATGATGACGCCGACAATTGGTTTTACATCTGACATGCTGACTTCTCGAATTATTGTATTACAACGAAATACCGTAGGCTGGGTCATGACCCAGCAATTTGACAATCAACTTACGAATTCTGGAACGAGTCCCAGCCTACCCGCTTGATACGCGACACGCGATTACATCTTCTCGCAGACTTCAATTCCAAGCAAATCAAGTCCTTGTTTGATGACTCGACCAGCTAGATCGATCAATTTTAAACGACTTTGTTTAGTCGTTTCATCTTCGGCTTTCAAAACGGGACATTCGCCATAAAACGTGGTGAGTACGCCTGCAAGTTCAAATAGATATTGCGTCAGTAGATTTGGTCGGTATTCAGAGGCAACGGTGTCGAGTGCTTCTCCAAACCGGCAAATCTTGAGAGCTAAAGCACGTTCTGCAGACTCGTCTAAATGAATTCGAAAACTTGAAGCTCTTAGCTGTTCAACATCGATATTGCCCCTGCGGAAGATCCCCTGAATTCGAGCATACGCATATTGCATATACGTCGCTGTATCTCCCGTCTTCGCGAGCATTTTATCCCAGTCGAATACATAGTCACTTTCACGATTATGATGCAGGTCGGCATACTTAATCCCACCGATTCCGACAATCTGCGAGATTTCGTCGCGGGTCGCTTCATCGAGTTCTGGAGCCGAGTTTTCAGTGGAATCTGTTTTGGCATCATCGTTACTGGCGACGATCTCACGTGCTTTGCGAACGGCTTCATCAAGCAAGCTTTCGAGACCAACATTGTCACCCGACCGAGTTTTGAAAGGACGACGGTCTTCGCCCATGACGGTTCCAAAACTAACGTGTTGCAAGTCGATTTCGGTGTTCAACCAGAGCTTGATTGTTTCCATCAACAGTTTGAAATGTTCCCCCTGCCGTGCATCGACGACATACAAAACTTTGTCCGCTCCGAACTCTTTGAGGCGATATTGAACCGTCGCTAAATCGGTGGTGGCATAGGTGTAAGCTCCATCGGCTTTCTGAACGATGAATGGTGCGGCATTGCCTTCGATGAAGACACACTTCGCTCCGTCGCTTTCTGTTGCCAGTCCCTTCGCTTCGAGGTCAGCCACAACTTCTGCCAGCATTGGGTTGTAGTAACTTTCTCCGAACGTGTGGTCGAAGTGAACGTCTAAACGGTCGTAGATTCCTTGCAGTGCCTCCACACATTGAGGCAAAAATTGATCCCAAAGTTTTTGATTCTCTGCATCTCCCGCATGTAACTTGGCAGTCTCTTCACGCGCGAGGCGAGCAATCTCTGGATGGGCGATCGCTAACTCTTTCAATTCAGGATCATCAGCGACTGCTGCCTTCTTTTCTTGCAAACTCTTGATTGAATCTTTAGCTGATTCAATTTCCGATCGTTTCTTCTTGAAAACCTTCTTCTGTTTCTTATCCTTCGGATCTGCATCCGCTTCCATCTGCGACAATTCTTCGGCGAGAGTTTCCAAGCTCTTTTCGACTTGGGGGATCTTCTCCACGGCGGAGTGATAATCGCTGAGGGTATTCACTAAACGATAGAGTCTCGCTAGTTCGCCTACCGGATCGGATTCATAAGCAGCGTTGTCTACAAAATTCTTGTAGCCATAAATGATCATCCCGAACTGAGTCCCCCAGTCACCGATATGATTGTCACTGATGACTTTGTGACCGAGAAATCGCATAGTTCGTTGCAGCGAATCACCAATAACCGAACTTCGTAGATGTCCAACGTGCATCGGCTTCGCGACGTTTGGTGAAGAAAAATCAATCACATACGTCAATGGTTGTTCGACTCCCGAGACACCAACCCGATCATCTGTATATGCTTGATTGATGTTCCCTTCGACAACGTCATCCTTTAAGCGAAGATTGATAAACCCAGGACCAGCGATTTCGGGCGGTTCACACAAATCAGTGACGTTCAGCTTTTCAACCAGACTGGTCGCCAGATCACGAGGATTAACGCCATTTCTTTTTGCGAGCGGCATCGCACAATTCGCCTGGAAATCTCCGAAGCGAGCATCCTGAGCCGGTTTGACCATCTCAGCAAATGGTGCAGGGTCATCAACGTAGTCGCTGAGGACATGTGCGAAACGATTTTTGAGTTCTTGAAGTACGTTCATTGTAGATATGTATTATCGTCGTAGGGTCCGCTCGGCGAACCATTTACTGAATTCGGGCAGGAATACACTGCTTGATGCAGTAGATTAACAACTGGTCGACAACTCTTGGACAGACCAGCCGAAAAAACTGCTGATTTTCAGCTGTCTGATGCTAGAATCAGTTGTATTAAGACCAATCAAATAGACTAAATCAGTGAGACCCCATGAGTTTTTGTAAGTTCGTTGTTCATTCAACGCTGTTGCTATGCCTCTGTTCAAAAGTCATTGCAGAGACTCCTCAAGCAGAAGCCTCTAGGCTGGTCCTTCGCAATCGAGTTCAACTCACCCTGGCGGGAGCCGAATTGGTGCTTGCACATGCCAAGGATAAAGCGGTCGAAATGAGAGTGAAGGTCAACATTTCTGTCGTTGATGACGGCGGACACCTCTTGGCGTTTGCTCGCATGGACGGTGCCAGACCCGGTAGCATTTACACATCCATGACCAAAGCGACCACGGCTGCGACCAAACGCGGAGAAACGGGACCTCTTCCGAACGAGACCGCGATCAACACCCACCTAAGCCTTGCTGTCGAGAATGCAGCGACTGCCAGCGGGGGGAAATTCACGACACTGAAAGGGGGAGTTCCAATCATTGTTGATGGACAAATCATCGGTGCCATTGGCGTCTGCGGAGCCACAGGCGAACAAGATGCAGAAGTCGCCAAGGCTGGCGCCGCTGCACTGATCAAGAAAGAAGTCAGCCGTTTGATTCAATTAAAAGATCTGATCGGGACATGGCTGGTTGAAGATATTGATCGTCGTGGAGTGATCGACTTCGCCCAAACGAGATTAGAGTTTCAGGGAGATGGCAACATCGCTGGTCACACAGGAGTCAGTCCATACTCCTCATTCGGAAAGTTTGAGGAAGGCGAATTCCAGGTGAGTCAGATTCTACCACCCAGTATGAGAGCGGCAGCCCCAGCACTCATGGATCAGGAAACTCGATTGCTAAAGGCTCTCCCCAAAGTGAAGCATCTCGAAATTGACAACCGTGGTTTGCTGTTCTTTATTGATGCACAGGGTGAAAAGATCATACGAGCCTCTTTGCTGAATGCACCTCAAAAATAGAGATCGAATCCAACTAGATTTCTTATTCCAGCGGTTCAAGTCCAATACGTGGACAGATCTTGAGGAGTGAACAGTCTTGGCATTGGGGACGACGGGCGATACAGGTTTTGCGTCCGTGATGGATCATGCGGTGTGAATAGTTGATCCATTCTTTTTTAGGGAGAATCGCTATCAGGTCTCGTTCAATAATCTCTGGGTTTTGACTTTCTGTCAGGCCAAGTAAGTTTGAAATTCTTCGTACATGCGTATCGACCACGACTCCACTGGGGATTCCGAATGCCGTTCCCAACAATACGTTGGCAGTCTTGCGTCCAACACCCGGCAGAGTAATCAACTCTTCTAGCGTTTGAGGAAGTTCGCAGTCGTACACGTCCACCAGTCTCTTCGCCATGCCTCGCAGGTTGGTCGCTTTCGCTCGAAAGAATCCCAGCGATTTGACGATCTTCTCGACTTGCTTTTGCGTTCCCTTTGCTAAAGCTTGCGGATCGGGAAACTTCTCGAAAAGCGTGGGAGTAACGGAATTGACTCGTTCATCGGTGCATTGAGCGGAAAGAATCGTGGCAGCGAGCAGTTGAAAAGGTGTTTCGTGGATCAACGCACATTCAGCGACAGGAAATTCCTTCCGAAGTCGCGAGACGACCTTGCGGGCATGTTTCTTTCTGGCATCAATTGTATCTGGCATTGGTAACGAACTGTTTCGAGTATTTGACATGAATTTACAGTGTTTCGAAGCTTTTCAATAAATGCAAATCTCTTCCCGAAAAGTATTAGACTCTTCTCAAAGAATCGAACTATTATCGCCTGCAGATGGTATATCGAGAAACGGTTGAGTCACCACAGTCCACTGTGGCTTGCCCCTCACCCTAGCCCTCTCCCCAAGGGGGAGAGGGGACTTCTCCAGTAGACTTTCAGGTCATTGAATTCTATTCCAAAGGTGCAAGACGAAATGTCTGTTTCAGAGAACGATCCCAGACTCGCTGAGGCGATCGATCTCTTTAATGCACATGAGTATTTTGCCTGCCATGACGTCCTCGAAGAAATCTGGTCGGAGACTCTTTCCGACGAGAGAGAATTCCTTCAAGGACTGATTCACGCTGCCGTTTCTCTCTTCCATTTTACAGAAGGGAACTTCGGTGGTGCTCGCAAAATGCACGACTCCGCAGTTCGATACCTCTCGCCTTTTCAACCGAGTTGTTTAGGAATCGAACTCAATGAATTTTTGCAGCAGTTTGATGTCTGCTTTCAACCATTACTCGGAAAACATCAATCCTATCCGACTGACATTTCTGTCGATGAGTCGCTGATCCCAAAACTATCAAAGAATCAATAATACGATGAAAACAATGCTTGCCGAGTCAGCAATCGATATCTGTCAGCTGAGTCTTCCGGGAGTCGTCATTTTCCCTGGCATGTCGCTCCCACTCACAGTCACAGCAGAGAAGCACCTTAGAGTTTTTGAAAACGCCTGGCTGAGCGGTCATCGAGTCCTGCTCACTTCGTCATCTGGAGAACCTAATCAGAAGGAGATTGGTTGTCTGGTCGAGATTCAAGTAATTCACTTTGGTGACGATCACATCGCGACTGCTGTGTTGCGTGGAGTCAATCGCCAGCGGTTCTCTTCAGTTCAGGAAGCCATCAATATCGGTGAAGAGCTTCAGGATATTTACGAGAGTTCGAAACAGTCAGAACGACTTTCTAAACGCGAGCAATTGTTAGCTGCATTTCACGCGAAGTTTCCCGTATTCGCTGAGAATCAATTGCTGCTACCCGCTTTAGAGAACGAGTTGCCTTTCGGAACCCTTTGCGATGTTCTCGCTGCGAGTTGTCGCTTGAACGCCGAAGACTATGGAAGGTTACTTGCAGCAATCGACGTCGATCAGCGATGCGAACTACTTATGGAAATACTACTAAGAAACGCGAGTCCAGAACCTGAGTCTCAATTTCCACCATTGTTTAGTCTGAACTAACACTCATTCAAGACTTATTCTTTGACACAAAGAATTTCGTCAGCGGCTGTTTCAATCTCGAGTGGTGTGATCGTTCGCAATTGATCGACATATCCGACCAGTAAAGAGAGGTCGCAGATTTGATTGATACGTCTTGGGATTCCTTGTGAGAGTTCCCAGATTGATTGACTCGCTCGAGCGTCGAAGAGTTGAGTCGCTCCGGCAGTTTCCATGCGATGGCTGATGTAATTTTCAACTTGCGATTCGGAGAGTGGCTGTAATGCCATGCGAACCGAAACTCGTTGATCAAGCGATTTCAAGCGTTTGACTTTCGCCAGTAGATCGACACGACCGGCGAGGATCACTGAGAAGCGACCCGCTCCATCTTCATGTAGATTCAAAAATAGGCGGATGAGGTTGAGTTGTTCGACATCAAGTAGATGCGCATCATCGATAATAAATACCGGATGTTGTTTTTGTGCCGCCAACTCTTTCAGTTTTGCTTCTAATGCGAGCAGCACTTCATCACTGCTATCGCTGCCCTTGATATTCGCTCCCAGTCGATTTGCCAGATAGGCTAATGTCTCTCTCGCATTCAAAGCTGGAACGACGAGACGCACGAACGGTTCATAGTTTTCGCTTTGGCATTCTCGCTGGAGGACATGCATCAGGAAACTTTTCCCGAGTCCGTGATCGCCGACGAGGAGTCCGATCCCTTTGTTTTGTTCGATCAGGTAGCGCAGCTTGAGGAGGCTCGCCTGATGAGTCGGGCTGGGGTAATAGAAACCGGGAGCAGCACCGTCATCAAACGGTCGTTGACTCAGATTCCAGTACGCCTCATACATTTCTAATCTCACACATTGGTCGACCCAGCGGTCGAGACTTCAGCGTCATTCTTTAATTTTCTTAATTGAACCAGAGAACCAGACGAGTTGCTTTTTCTTAGGTTGACTGTGTTCTTCTATCACTGAAGTTTGGACAATCTTTGGCTTTGTAATTGCTTTTCCTGGAGCGAATAACGTCGCTCGGCTCAATTCTGCTTCTGGATAAGTCACTCGCTGAACCTGCGAGGTTGACTCTTCTGGTTCGCGTCTATTGTGAAACTGACGAATCGACACATCTGATTCAGCCGTTTGCCAATTTTCTGCCTTCGTCGCATCCAAAACTTCTGCTTGATTTTGATCAGCGTGCAATCTTCGCAGTTCACTCAATTCGACGAGTTTTTCTCGGCTGCGAGCAATATGTGGTTCAGTTTCATCAGATTTTTGATTCTTGTGAACGACCTGCACAGTGTTGTCATCACTGAGGAAACATGCCACCCCAGCGACGATCATGATCGCTGCGAACCAGAACCAGATATGTTGTTTATTCCATGGAGTCATCCCCTGCCCCCTTCAACCCGCGCACGTTATTATGCAAACTCACGTATCATTAGGATCGGCCTGTTTAGTTCGGGACTTGACAATAATACCGATTACACAGGCTGATCAGTTCCATCGCTTGAAGATCAGGGGTCAATAACGCGATACTGGGCTTTGATCAATTTTAAATCCCTACTGGAGAAGTGCTTAAATGCTCACAGCGAAAAGTATTCATTCATCATTCGTCGCACTATTAGGACTGATGATCCTCACGGGCTCTTGTTCGGCGGAAGATGCCGATCCGTATGGCGGATTCAAGATGGGGATTCAAAGTTATTCCCTACGAGGATTCGATGTTGATCAGGCTCTTGAACATTCTAAGAAGCTTGGTCTGAAGTACTGGGAGGCGTACCCCAAGCATATTCCGATGTCGAGCCTGCCTGCCAAAGTCACTGAGCAGAAAGCAATCCTTAAAGAAGCTGGTATCACGCTCGCTGCTTATGGAGTCGTTGGCTTTGATGACAATGAAACCAAAGCTCGGCAAGCCTTTGATTTCGCCAAAGCGATGGGATTGAAATCTATCAGTGCCAATCCAAAGAAGGATAAAGCGACCTTTGATCTACTAGAAAAGTTGGTCGAGGAATATCAGATTCCGATTGCGATTCACAATCATGGTCCGGGTGCACTCTACGACAAAGTAGATGATGTTCTAGAAATGGTTGAAGGACGTAGTCCGCTCCTCGGAGCCTGTGTCGACACCGGTCACTATCTCCGCAGTGACGAAGATCCTGTCGAAGTGATTCAAAAACTTGGCAAACGTGTCTTTGGTGTCCACTTCAAGGATGTGCGGACGATTCATTCAGCAGAAGAAAAAGCTCGGCTGATGAAAGAGTTACCGAAGAATCGAGCGAATCATCTTGAAAAAGAAGGCAAGATCTTCACGATCCTTGGAGAGGGAGAACTCAACATCGTAGGGACTTTGCGTGCATTGCGAGAAATCGGTTACACCAATCCAATTTCACTCGAGTACGAAGAGAACCCTGAGAATCCACTTTCTGATATTGAACTATGCCTAGCAGCGGTCCGCAGTGGAGTTGCTTATCTCGATAGTGATGAGAAAGACTTTGTGTCTCTCTGGGATGGAAAATCGATGAACGGCTGGAAGATCAACGAATCTCCAGAAACGTGGCAGATTAAAGATGGTGCACTTGTCTGCAACGGTCCAAGAAGTCACCTGTTCTATGCTGATGAACTTGCACCGTTCAAGAACTTCGAACTCAAAGTGGATGTGATGGCTGAAGCGAACAGCAACGGCGGCATCTACTTCCATACGGCATTTCAAGATGAAGGCTGGCCAAGCCAGGGATTCGAAACACAGGTCAACAACACCTATGTCAAAGACCCTCGCAAAACCGGAAGCCTATACGCAGTCGACGATGTGAATCAGCAACTGATTCCTGATAACACATGGTGGACTCAGCATATCATTGTGAAAGGCAACCGAGTCATCATCAAAATCGATGGCAAAGTTGCTACAGATTACACTGAGCCAGCAGGGCAGTCCGATAGTCTTGAAAAAAGGATCGGCAATGGAACTTTCGCGCTTCAGGGACACGACCCGCACAGTACCGTTCACTTTAAGAATATTCGTGTGAAACGTTTGCCCGAGTAATGGCAAAGTTTGCAAAGTCTGGGGGAAGTGAAATTGATGACACTACGGAGGCACTGAGACACGGAGGAAAACGGATTGCTGTACTTGGTGCGGTCACGTAGGTCCAAAGAGAATACGTTAATGGCAAGACATCGACGACGTATTGCAATCGCACTTGCGGTCGTCGCGCTACCGTTGATATTTGTCCTGTGGTCGTACCATACCCTCCGTTCTTATCAGGAATTTATTCATCACCAGTACGCTCCCGAAATAAGGCAGTTAGAAATTGCCATGCAGCAGTGGCCCGAAGATCGACTTGAAGACGAAGCAGCATACCAGTTGGCTGAAGCATTGAAGGAAGAGCTGAAAAAAACCTTCCGTTCAGGTGACTTCTATTCTGCCAGTTGGTCGTTTGATTCTCATCACGGTGCGCAAAGTACCGGTCTACCGAGCAGCGGTTTTACAACTTACCCTTGGGTTTCAACAACTGACAACTTTCGACAAACGCTCTACTTCGGCAGGTCGTTTGAAGGTGTTCCTTTGCTGGTGTATCAAAGGTGGCTCTCCGGAAATTCCAGATTTAATCACATTCAAATCGTCCTTTACCGTAGCAAAGTCGACCAGAGTATGAATTCCAATCAGACTAACTAACAAATTGTGTGAATTAGGGCTGAGAGCCTATAGAATCCGTTTCAACATCTAACGTCATCGCCAAGGTCACACTGGTCGATAGAAGTACACGTGACTCCTCTTCTTGGAGCATCAGAGAGTTTGCTTGCCTCAAACAGAATGCCGCAGCATCTTCAAACCGAAGTTGTTGCGGTTTCTTTTTGTATTGGCTTTGGTGTGCTCTTTGTCTCGGTGAAGTTACGTTCCAACACATACAATGCACTGTGTGCTCGCAGGTTTGCGAACGCTGCTTTTTTCACCGCTCGGTCACCGATAATCGGGAGCTCACGAAGAATGTGGAAGTTGCCCTGTTCTGCCAGTTCGCGGAAGTCGACCATCGAGAGAAAGTGGACGTTCGGAGATTCGTACCACTCATACGGAAGATGATCGGTCACGGGCGCACGACCCCGCAAAGCGACTTGTAGGCGAATTTTCCAATGGGCGAAATTCGGCACGACGACTAATGCTCTGCGCGCAACGCGAAAAATTTCATTCAACAGATCGAGTGGTCGATCTATCTGCTGCAAGGTCTGTGAAAGAATGGCGAAATCGAAGCTTTGAGAAGGGAGTTCCATCAAACCGGCATTCAAATCGGCTTGTAACATCGGAACCCCTTTTTCGATTCCTCTCACAAAGAGTTCTTCGTCACGTTCAACGCCGAAGACATCGCAATCGTGCTGATCTCGAATTCTGGCAATCAGCGAAGCATCACCACAGCCGAGATCGATCACTCGACTGCCGCGCGTGATCTTGTCGATGATCAACTCATTCGTGACCGCTGCCCGCGGATCAGGGAGGTGAATTCGTTTAGCACACATGTATTAGTGATCCATTTCAGGATTGCTGTAGAGTTCTTCTCAGGTTTATCGAGGATTGGTGCCTGTCTCCGGATTGAGTTGAGAGATCAGGGTTAAGAGTTTAGAGCCGTAAAGATGAAGGGCTTCTCAACGCTAAACCCTCAACTCTCAACGCGATGGATTGATAACGCACCTTGCGGAATTCGGATTCTCTGAAACCTCATCGAAATTCGTGACATTAGTTACTCTTTCTACCATCTGTGTAAGTCCGGGCTAGAAACGGACTGACGAGTGCTTCGAGCTTGGGGAGTTCTTGTTCGATCAGGAAAGCATCATGTCCGAAAGGACTGAGTAACTCTCGGAAGGTGACATGCTTCCTGACTTCTATTAGTGAGCGGACAATTTCCTTACTTTGAGCGGTTGGGTACAACCAATCAGTCGAATAGGAGACAACCAGGAAGCGGCTATTTGCTCTCGAAAGCGCATCAGCAATGGAACCGTATGCTTCGCTGAGATCGAAATAGTCCATTGCTCTGGTAAGTGCGAGATAGCTATTGGCATCGAAGCGGTCGACGAACTGATTCCCCTGATAGTGGAGATAGCTTTCAATTTGAAACTCGGTTTCTGATTTGAGATCGAAGCCGAACTCTTCGCCATTTTGCAGCTTACGACCGAATTTCAATTCAATCGATTGTTCGGAGAGATAAGTGATATGGGCAATCATCCTTGCGAGTGCTAACCCGAAACGAGGCTTTTCTTCTTCTCCGTAATACCAACCATCATGGAACAATGGGTCGCTGTAGATGGCACGTCTGCCGACAGCGTTGAAGGCAATCCCTTGAGCGTTCAATTTCGGTCCAGACGCCAAGACCACAGCGGCTCCCACACGATCTGGTCGACTGACTGCCCATTCGAGAACCTGCATGCCACCTAGGCTTCCACCGACGACCGCTAAAACTTTTTCGATGTCTAAGTGATCAAGTAAGGCATTATGAACATTGACGATGTCACGGATTGTGATGAAAGGGAAATCGGGACCATAAGGTTTGCCTGTTACTGGGTTTTCTGAACTTGGTCCGGTTGTTCCCTGACAACCGCCTAAGATGTTAGCGCAGACAACAAAATATCGATTTGTATCAATCGCTTTTCCCGGACCGATGAAACCATCCCACCAACCTGGTTTTCGATCATCTTCGTGATGACGTCCAGCGACATGTGCATCACCTGTCAAAGCATGGCAGATGAAGACAGTATTATCTTTCCGAGGAGAAAGCTTTCCGTATGTCTGGTAGGCAACCTGGATTGGACCAAGTGTTTCTCCACTTTCCAGCACTAATGGCTGCGCAGAATCGAATAACGTCGCGGATTGTCGAGCGACAAATCCATCGTCCGTCGCAGAGTCATCAGTATCAGCCATTTCTGTGGACATATATGAAGAAAGTTTGGGATTAATTGCTCTAGATTATTGCTTTGCACTTAAACGCGAAACTGTCTCGCCCTTTCAGGGCTTTATCGTCTTACGAATCCATAACCTGGGGCGAAGCCCCAGGCTAATATGTTTCGCCCCGTTGGGGCAGTTTCATTCACGCTTCCGTTTCTTTTTCTTTTTTTGCCCCAAAGGGGTATTCACAATATAGCCCGTGGGCAACGCCCCGGGAATAAAAGACCTGATGAGATCATGCCCTGAAGGGGCTAAACTTTTAGATGATCAGTGAAATTGAAGCCGCAACTCGCCCCCTCATCCTAACCTTCTCCCCACAACCAAGTTGCAGGTGAGAATGGATGTCGAACGTGGGGAGAAGGGACATCGGTTCGCTTCGCTCACTCAAGTTCAACAGATGTTGCCCCCACTCTTCTTTACAAGCAGAAAATTATACTTGCTTAACCCAACAAATTCGAGGCGAAAGCTCAAACCAGCCGTAATCGCTGACGTGCGAATTCGATCGCATCGATCAGGCAATCTATGTCTTCTATGGTGTTATAAACGCCTAAGCTGAGTCGAATTGTCGAATTCACCTGCAACAAATCATGCAGCGGCATTGTGCAGTGATGACCATGCCGAACGAAAACGCCTTTTCGATCTAGTAGCTGAGCGAGATCTTCTGGATGAGCCCCTTCCAAAGTGAAGCTGATTATCGCTCCCTTCTCTTCGACAGGTGGTCCATAAATCTTCATACCAGGAATTTCATTGAGCTTTTCGTGGGCGTAATGTGTGACCGACATTTCATGTCCATGAATCGCATCAAAGCCAAGACCCTCTACAAATTCGACAGCTGATTTGAGCGAAATTGCTTGCACGATGGGAATCGTTCCAGCCTCAAACTTTGCGGGAGGCTCAGCCCAAATTGAACGGTCTTCGTAAACTCGGTCAATCATATGACCGCCGAACAGTATCGGATCTGTTTCCTGAAGTAGTTGCTCTCGACCATAGAGAACACCGACGCCGGTCGGTCCATAAAGCTTATGCCCGGAGAAAGTGAGGAAGTCAATTTGGTCAGCGACGACATCAACAACTTGATGAGGGACGCTTTGTGCGGCATCGACGACAATAATTCCACCGACATCATGCACACGTTTAGAGAGCTCAGCGATCGGGTTGATTGTCCCCAGCACGTTGGACATGCCGGTCACGCTCAGGACTTTAGTTCGACTGGTAATAAACTTATCGAATTCGTCGGGGTCGAGAACTCCATCGTCTGTCAATGGGAGGTATCGCAGTGTAGCCCCAGTCCGTTCAGCGACCTGTTGCCAGGGGACAATATTCGCATGATGCTCCATCTGCGTGATGAGTATTTCATCCCCCTCCTGAAGATGCTTACTACCCCATCCGAATGCGACCATGTTCAGAGACATCGTCGTGCCGGAAGTGAAAATGATCTCAGAACTTTTCTCAGCATGAATTAGTCGACGAACAGCCTCCCGAGACGCCTCAAGTTCGTCATCAATCTGTGCCCCGAATTGATAGACCCCTCGGTATGCATTCGCGAAGTGTGTCTCCATCACATCACGTTCTGCGTCAATCACGACTTGTGGTTTCTGAGCAGAGGCTCCTGTATCAAGAAAGGTGACAGGTGACCCATTCGGGAGTTTCTGTTGAAAGATCGGAAACTGATTCCGGACCGCTGCAACATCCAGGATTTGCGTCTCCATGATGAATTTCTTATGTGGTTAGTTGAGCTTAGGTGATAGCGACTCTCTAATCTTCGCGTGATGCTGTTTCAACCGCGATTTGACGAACACGTTTGACCATTCCGAACAGACCATTCTTTCTCGCTGGGCTTAAGTGTCGATCCAGTTCGAGTTGAGTGAAAATTTCCTCGACATCGGTTTTGATGATTTCTTCTGGAGTCTTGCGATTGTAAATCGCCATCAAGACAACGATCAGTCCATTGACGATCATCGCATCGCTATTGGCGAGGAATTCGATTGTCGTCGATTCTGAATTCGTATTATCGGAGGCGATCAGCCAGACATTACTCTGACAACCGTGGACCCGATTTTGTTCGATCTTTTCTTCTTCGGGTAGCTTTGGGAGTTCAAATCCGAGATCAATTAGATAATCACACCGAGCTTCCCAGTCTCCCAAGAATTCGAATTCTTCAATCAGTTCATCAAGTGTCAGGTCAGCTGTGGAAGACATTGAGTCTTCACCTCGCGGTTAATTCATTGGAAATTCTACTGGTTAGCTGCACACTTAAAGTGTGCAGCTAACCACGGGACTTAATCGTATGCTTTCGACCCTTAACTTTCAAAGAGTTCCGGATCGTCTTTGAACTTTGCTCCGTCGCCTTCGTAGAATGAAGAGAGATCAATGCCCCCTTTGCCTTCTTGCTCAAGCAGAGCCAGTCGAGCTTCCAGTCGTTGCATGCGTGACTCAATCGCCGGGTGCAGCAATTCTTGTTTAGCTGCCTTCTGAGGTCTGGGGACCGCTGGGTATCCGAGTTGTCGTTGCAACGCTGCAAACAGATAAAGAGGGTCTTTCCCGATGTTCGCCCGTGCGATTCGCCCGGCATGACCCTTGAAGAGAATCGGGTAGGCAAGTTGAAACTCGGGCTCATTTCGCTGTTTGCGAACATCTAATAAGTATTGCTCAGAGCGGCGGTATAACAGGTTCGAGAAATCAACCGTTCCCAATTCAATGCGAATTTTGTGAATCCAGTTCTGCCAATCTGAATTATAAATCGAATCCGCTGCGATGGCGAAAACACCATGATCGTAGCCCAACCGGTTTCGAGCCAGGCATTCGAATTGGTAGACAAAGACTGCAGCTGGATCGACCGATTCAGCACTTCGAAATTCTGCTTCGTGTTGCAGGATTCTCAAGGCGATACGAAAGTCGAATTTCGAGTTGTCTTCTTCCGCCTTCTGAATGATGAACGCCTGAAACGGTAAGAAATAGTGAGGAAGCCGCGCCATGCCGTCACCAATTCGACCATTCAATTGAATTTCCCCCATCAGGAAATCGATCGCCATTGGAAGTTTGGTTGTCGCGAGAACTTCTTCTTTTAAGCCGGCAAGGATCTCCTGCGAAGGCGTACTGTTCTCCAAGCGTTCCCGGTAGACACGAAAGAAGTATGCCTGTTCAATGTACTCTTCACGATCAAGTTGTACTCCAACCATTTCTCTCTCCTTGCGACTCAGCATAACAGCTTCTGAGAATGCTGAACCTAGAGAACGTCATGCGATGCAAAAGCAAGTTACAATCGACTTCGGTCTATTACCTATTATTCGCTGTCTGGCATCGACCCGGCATCTTGATTTAATCCAAGTATCTTAGCTCGCTCTCCTAAAGGATCATCAGGTGAGTATGCCTTGTATTTGTTCACAGTCGGTGATTCCTGTACCCAAA
>ERZ887942.662-NODE-662-length-26564-cov-6.707684_pt1 | contig 26564 bp, 14 predicted proteins | sample MGYA00521099_ERZ887942 | MGnify/ENA primary metagenome ERZ887942 (study PRJEB32303, sample SAMEA104408605) | aquatic metagenome | biome: Brackish water; feature: Pelagic; material: water | place: Baltic Sea | collected 2014-06-07T06:48:00 | depth 16,251 m ...
AAGGGCAATTAGAATCAACAGGGTTCGTTCGGCAAATGAACAGGGTAGATTCGTGCGATTGTGGATTTGTCGAAAAATCGGCAGATTGCGAACCATGAGGAAACTATCCAAGATTTTTGCGCTCATCGCGGTTTTTGCCAGCCTCGCGGCAATTGCTGCTGAAAAGCCAAATGTCATCATCATTTATACCGATGACCAAGGTTCGGTCGATGCGGCTTGTTACGGTTCTAAAGATATCGAAACGCCGAATATCGACCGACTTGCCAATGCCGGGGTTCGTTTTACCCAAATGCTAGCGCCCTCAGCGATTTGCTCGGCATCGCGGGCCGGAATGTTAACGGGCCGTTTTCCAGCACGAGCAGGCGTTCCGTCAAATGTATCGTCCGCGAAAGGGAGTTCGGGGATGCCGGCCTCAGAAATCACAATTGCTGAGCTTTTAAAATTGAACGGTTACCGGACAGGTCACGTTGGGAAATGGCACCTAGGCTACACGCCTGAAACGATGCCAAACGCGCAGGGATTTGATTCATCCTTCGGTCACATGGGCGGCTGCATTGATAACTACTCGCACTTTTTCTACTGGAACGGACCCAATCGGCATGATTTGTGGCGCGATGGAAAAGAAATTTGGCGCGATGGCGAGTATTTTGGCGATCTGATGGTCGACGAGATGAAATCGTTTATCGAAGAGAAGTCAGACGATCCCTTCTTTATTTATTGGGCGATCAATTGGCCGCATTACCCGCTTCAGGGAACATCGAAGTGGCGCGAGAAATACAAAGAACTCGAACATCCCCGTGATAAATACGCGACCTTTGTTTCCACGACCGATGAATTGGTCGGAAGCATCCTCGATCATTTGGAAAAACTCGGGTTGCGCGAAAACACGATTGTCCTTTTTCAAAGTGACCACGGACATTCGGTCGAAGAGCGCACCTTTGGCGGAGGCGGCTCGGCTGGGCCCTATCGTGGGCACAAGGCATCCCTTTTTGAAGGCGGTATCCGTATACCCTCCGTTGTCAGCTGGCCGGCAAAATTTCCAAAAAGCGAGGTTCGCGATCAATTGGTGACCGGTTGCGATTGGTTTGCGACCTTTGCGGAAATGACCGGCGCAAAGATTCCCGAAGGACATCATCTCGACGGAAAATCAATTGCCGACGTCATTTTAGATAATGCAGCTTCTCCGCATAATGGCCAATTCTACTGGCAGCTCGGCGCAAATCCCGAAAAGGCGAAATGGGTCGTGCGTGATGGTGATTGGAAACTGCTCGGTAACACATCAGAAAATGTGCGGCCTGAAGGCGTCACTGAATTGACCAAGGATGATCGAAAACTGTTTCTCGCGAATTTGAAAAGCGACATCGGTGAAACCAAAAACGTCGCTGCGGAGAATCCCGAAGTCGTCGAGCGCATGCTCAAGATGAAGGAGGCCTATGCCGCTAGCATTTTGGAAACCAATGCAGCACGCAAACAGTAAACCGGTCACTCGATCGTCCGAAGCTGCAACGAATCGACGATTCCTTTTTCACCGGCGAGAACATTGGTCACCACGACTAGCGTTGCGCTTGGCTTACTCCAGCCCTTCTCTTTTAAAATAGCCAAGGCAGCCTTGATCGTTTTATGGGGAACTTCGTCATCAAATTCCATAAAAAACGGCTCCACGCCCCACGGGAAAAGTAATTGCCGGAATTGGATGGGCTTGTCCGTAAACGCAAAGATGGGAACGCCCTTTGCCCGCATCGCCCCCAAAACGTAGGCAAGAAATCCTGATCGGGTGAACACAACAATCCCAGAATTTTCGCCCAATTCCTGGGCCAACACCGCCGCCGAACGCAGCATCTTCGATTTTGGTTCGTGCAGTTTGATCTCCTGGTTCAACGAATACGGAACGGTCGGCTCCATCGTCTTAATGATATTTTTCAGAACCGTGATCGCTTCCATCGGATAATCTCCCGTCGTAGTTTCACCGGAAAGCATGACTGCATCAGCCCGTTCACGGATCGCATTTGAAACATCGGAAATTTCCGCGCGCGTTGGCACCGGCGACGAAATCATGCTTTCCAAAAGGTGGGTTGCGATGATGACTGGCTTTCCCTCCACCCGACATGCGTTCACAATTTCTCGCTGCACGATCGGCAGTTTGTGATAATCGATTTCAATCCCCAGATCTCCTCGCGCGACCATGATTCCATCACTCTCGCAAATGATGGCCTCCATGTTTCTCACCCCGGCTTGGTCCTCAATTTTCGCAATAATTCGCGCTTCTGAGCCAACACTTTTAAGATATTTCCGAAGTTCAACGATATCGGATGCCTCCCGAACAAAAGACAGTGCCACAAAATCGATTTCGGACTCCGCACCGGCCTTTAAATCGACCTCGTCTTTTTCGGTCAGTGCCGGGAGATTGATTTTCACTCCAGGGAGGTTGATGTGACGTTTCGAGCCCATTTCGCCACCCACAACTACTTCGCAGACAATCCGTTCGTCGGTCTTTGAAATCACTTTCATCCGGATCAATCCGCTATCAACGAGAACGGGTTTACCGATTTCGACATCTCGCGGTAAATCAGGATAATTAACGTCAACTCCCCTTCCATCCTCCGGAGGCGTCGCTCCCTCGATATAAAATTCAAACGTCTCACCGGGAATCAGATCAACGGGCGCCTCAACATTTCCGGTCCGAATTTCCGGCCCCTTCACATCCATCATCACTGCGACATGACGCCCCACTTTTTCAGAAATTTTTCGAATTCGCGTGATCCGTTCATGACACCATTCAGGCGTCGCATGCGCCATGTTGAATCGGATTAAATCGACACCACCGAGAATCACCTTTTCCAGCATTTCCTCGCTGTCCGTGGCAGGCCCGAGAGTGGCGATGATCTTGGTGTGACGGAAAGTTTCAGGGGCAGTGTTCATTTTATAGAGTGGAAAGCAGCTCAGGTGCCATCGTCGCAACAAATCCGAACCGAAAGCAGATTTTTCGTTACTTTCGAGAGTGTCACTTTAAATCAAAACCCGATCGACCTTCGAACCGCATTCCAAAATTGTCGACGGTAGGCCGATCGTCTCGTTTCATTCATCTCCCAATTCGGCAATCGTTTCATTGAATGAAAATAGCTCGAAATTGCCACCGTGTATTTTTCGTCAACCATCGCCATTGAGCCCTTCAGCGCCAATTCATCCGCTTCCCGAATGTCGTCAGGCTGCCGAAAAGTATATCGAGATCCGTTTTCGCCCACATACCTTCCTCTCGGAAAAATATTTTCAGGCATCGGATCAAACCCCGTTCTAAACAACGGCTGAAAAACAGTGGCTGACATAACGATCATCACCATCGCCCCGATCAAAAAAAACGAGCCCACAAACTATCCCCGATCGATTCATCAGCCTCAACCCTTCTAAATCGAGGCCAAACCGTCAAGCGTGGCTTCGCCTGGCAGTCGAAGCTGCTGGGGTTCACCCACCAGCAACCATCCGGATTATCTCAAGCACATCCCCTTCCTTAACGACACCTTTGCCGACCTCCTTTTTCAAAAGCGCCGTGCTATTCAATTCAACCAGCACTGGCAAATCGCCAAGTTCGAGATGGGTTTTCAGCAACTCAGAAAGCGCCACTTCGTCACCTTCGATTTTGGGAAATTCCCGCTCGGCTCCATTGATCGTGAGTTTCATTACTCGCTTACTTTAAAATTGAGGCGTCCCAATCTTTCCAGACCGGTTCTAAATTCAGCTCGCCCAACTTCGCGGCGATTTCTTGCGGCGTGCGCTCGTCTGCAATATCGAACTGCCCTGTTGCATCCCGTTTTTCGCACTCTGAGTCGGGTTTTTCTTCCTCCAATTCAACACGACGCCCTTTCACCGTGAGATGCAGATCATCGCGTCCTTCGCCCGTGTAACCGCCCGGCTCGGTGTGACTTCCTGCGCTGATTGTGGTGATTCCCAGCGGAAACATCGCGTCACGCAATGCCTGTGGCTCTCGAGTGCTTAGCACTATTCCGAGTTGTGGAAAACAAACACGAAACGCGCAAATTGCCTGAACAAATTCTGCATCCGAAATCATGAACTCCGGCTCGAACTCACCCGCCGCCGGACGCATCCTGGGGAGTGAGATCGTGAAGCTCGATTTCCAGCATGTCTTCTCCAAATACTCCAAATGCGCAGCCAGACGGAGCGCATCGTAACGCCAATCAGCCAACCCCAGTAAAGCTCCGATTCCGATGCGACGAAAACCACCTTCGTAACCGCGATCCGGGCAGGCGAGTCGCCAATCAAAGTTTTTCTTTGGTCCCGCCGTGTGCAGTTTTGCGTAAATCTCACGGTGATACGTTTCCTGATAAACCACGAGCCCTTCCGCGCCCGCATCGACCATGTCGCGGTATTCAGGCGCCTCCATCGGCCCGACCTCAATCGCAATTGTCGGGATTTCATCACGAATCGCCCGAATGCATCTTTCCAAATAGCCGGAGGAAACAAATTTCGGATGTTCGCCGGCAACCAGTAAAATATTTCGGAACCCTTCCGCCGCGAGATGCCGCACTTCTTTCGCAACCTGCTCCACCGTCAGCGTGACTCGGAAAATTGGATTATCGCGCGAGAACCCGCAGTATTCGCAATTGTTCACGCATTCGTTCGAAAGGTAAATTGGCGCGAAAAGTCGCATCGTCCGGCCAAAATATTGACGCGTAAGTGCCGCCGATTCCTGCGCCAGAGATTCAATCTGAGCGGGGGCGGCAGGGGCGATGAGATTTTCAAAACGACGAAGCAGCGGTGAGCGCCATCCGTTTTCATCAATCTCGCGGAGCTTTTCAACAAAGGAGGTCATCGAGACGTTTTCACGAACCAACAGGGTTGGTTCATCGAACAGACCCTGTTGGTTCGAAAAGTCAAAACGAATCCATCGGGTTGGATCGTAAATCAGCTACCGTTCGGTCGTTGCAATTCCAATCAATCCCGTGTTATTTTTTGGCGCTCCCTTATGCGCTACGCAATTTTCTCAGACATTCATGGAAATTGGCAGGCTTGGAATGCAGTTCTCGCGGACATGTATGATTCCAAGGTCGATGTCCCGGTCTGTCTCGGCGATATCGTCGGCTACGGTCCGCGCCCGCAAAAAGTGCTGGACGGAATTCGTGAAGTGACGACGAATTTTGTGATGGGTAACCATGATGCCGCGGCATCCGGTGTGATCGATCCCCAAATCTTTAACGACAAGGCCCGCGCCGTCATCGAGTGGACGCGGGATCAATTAACCCCCGATGCCATTGATTTCCTGAAAGACATGGCGCTCGTAATCGAGGATGGCGAATTGCTATTCGTTCATGCCGAAATCGAAGAGCCTGGCCGTTTTTACTACATCGATAGTGAAGAGGAGGCGCGAGATAACTTTCAATACTGCACGCAAAGAATCACCTTTGTGGGGCATACGCACGACCCTGCAATTTTCGCCGAAAATGAGGACAAATCGGTCACTCGAATGGAGGACGTCGATTGCGTTCTCAATGCAGATCAGCGCTACATTATCAACGTTGGTTCCGTTGGCGAGCCCCGAAATCCCGAGGACATTCGAGCGCGCTACGTCATTTTCGATACAGAAACAAATGAACTCGTTTTTCGACGCATCGAATTCGATATCGAGGCCTACCGCCTGGATTTAGTTACGTCAGGGCTAACCATTAAGCCCTACTTTTTAACGGTGGTCGATTCCTACCTCGAAGCGGTCGAGATGGCAAAGGCGGCAGATGGTCAAATGATGCGGGACATGGAGACGCCGGTTCATGCGCCTTCTTTGCTCAGCAAACGAAAAAATCGCATCGTTTCGTCTCACAAGGGGCGCCCTCCGCTGACTCGGAATCCTCTGCCAGTCGTCAAAAAAAGCCCGCTGCCAATAATACTGATCACCTTTTTCCTGTTTGTTTCGATGATTGGAGCAGGCTGGTTTTTCTGGTGGCTTCCAAAACAAGAGACCGCTGGTGAAATTGCGATTACCATTGATAGCCAGGCAACTAGTATGGCCGGGATGATCGCTGAAGAACTTAACGGCGGCATTCAACCCGATAGTCCTGATGACGAACCAGATACTTCTGAACCCGACTTTATTCCCACTCAATTTGTCGAAGGTGCAACAATCAACCATTGGAATTTCGATCGCGCTGATGGCGAAATCGGCGAAGAAACGATGTTCGTGAACCGAGTCCCAGGGGAGCAGCGCGAACCACTCATCGATAAGGTGCCGAAAACTGAAATTAAGAATCAAAATGCCGCAAGCGGAGGAATTTGGGAGGAGCCTTCAAGATCCGAGCAATATTCGATCCGGCACGATCGCTCCTGGACATTCGAGGGTTGGTTTCAACTTCCTGAAATCACAGGCCTAAAAGCGCGAAAAGTAATCGCAGGGAATCGCGGTCATATCGGAGCGGGGTGGTGTTTTGAAGCGCGAGAACAAGACGGGCAGATTTTAAATTTCTCCTACTGGCCGGATGGCATTCAGAAAACAGGGAGCTCCTTCAGTATTCCCGCGACGAACTTCTTTGATGACAAGCCCCATCATTTTGCCATCGTTTGGAACCGCAATTTCGTGGCTGGGGAAACCGGACAAATCAGAGTTTACATCGATGGCCGAATTCAAAGCGGAGGCGCCAACGGCAAGACTGATAAAAAAGCCTTGGAACTTTCGCTCGAAAGTGTCCGCAATAGCAAAGCCAGCGATCTGTTTGCGATTGGAGGACTTCGAAATGACGCCAAGCCATTGCAATTTACAGGCACGCTTGATGAGTTGCGTTTTACCGCCGGCGTGCAAAGCCCCAACAAATTTCTGCTCGCAGACAAAGGTGGAAAATTGCCAGAGCCTCCTCCCGCACCAAAACCGGAACCGCCGGCTCCTAAAGCGATGCCCCAAACCGAACCGGAGATCCCAGAGGGACCTCTTAAAACCCTTTCCTCCTATCGCGACGGAATGATTTTTTATGCTCCGTTCGACGAACCTGCGGGATCAAAGATTCTTCGCGATGCTTCAGGGAATGGTCGCAACATGCCCGTCAACGGGACCAAAATCTCCCAATCTGGAAAAGTGGGATTCGCGGTTCATTTCCAACAAAAAGGCTTCAATTCGAATTCCATTCCTTTCGAAGAAACCAATAATTACACCCTAGCCTTCTGGATTTTACTCGATGAAAAACAGGTTAATTCCGAAACCCCGGGAAACATTGCGTCAATTCCCGGTTTCGCAGTGGCTCGCTACGACAACGGTCAAATTCAATTCATTACAAACGGAAAGGCGGCCTCTTTTAATGTCCCGCCGGATAAAAAGTGGAATCATTTTATCATCCAGAACGATACTGAAAAAACCCAGATATATAGAAACGGCTCCGCAAAGCCGTTCATCACGTTTCCACAAAAAATTGAAAAAAGAAAATCCCCCGCTAACGCCGTTATTACGATGGGAACCGGGAAGTCGCGATTTCATCTCGATGAAGTTGCGATCTGGCGACGATTGTTGACCGACGAGGAGCGGTTGACTGCATTTCAACTGGGTCAGAAAAACACGGTCATAATAGAAATTCCAAAAGTAGTTTCTTATTGGAAATTTGATGAGGAGAGTGGTCGACTCTATGAAGATTCGATCGGTGATTTAAAACTGGGAGGCGATGCTCGGGCGCGAAGAGAAGAGCCAATCGCGCCCGCAGTCGTGCCTCTGACGCTGGAGAAAAACACCGGTGCATATCGTGTCGAAATGCTGGTCCAAGCCCCTGACGCGGATCCCACAACCTTTGCATTAACAAAGGGAAAAGGATTCACTTACGAAGGATGGTTTCATCCCGGAAAGAGTAAATTAGCCATCCTGGGCCGCACCAACGCAAAACGAGACGACGCGGTTGGATGGTTTTTTGCCCTTGCTCGGGAAAGCGGAACGAAAGGCTCTGCCATCTTCCGTTTTGGTGATAGAGCCGGCAAGCAGGCACTGGCCAAAGGACTCGATATTTACGATGGGCAGCCTCACCATTTCGCGGCAGTTTGGCAGGCCACAACGGAGACAGAAGGGGTCGGAAACCTTATCATTTATGTCGATGGAGTTCAGGTCGCTTCGAACAAATTAGCGCATTCAGATGTGATTGAAGGAAACTCTGATACACTTCAAATTGGAGGACCTAACAACGATCTGACCGTTGATGAAATCCGATTCACCCGCGGAGTCTTGAAGCCACTAAATTTTCTGACAGCGGGTAAAGCTGCTCCACCGAAGCCAGCGACTCCAAAAAAGAAATAACCGCAAACCAGCGGCTTGTCAGGGTGGCGGATTTCATGCAAAATCCGACCATGAGATTTTACGATCCAACCATGTCTGTTCATCAAACCAACTCTGTTTATTTGTATCAGAGACATCTTGCGCTGCCGGTTCCCGAGCAGCTTCAGACCGCTGGCGAGCCAGCTTTTGTCTCTGTTCGATCGTTTTTCACATTAGATCGATTTTTGCGTATGTTGTGCTTTTTTGCGGCCATCAATTTCATCGCTCCCGTCGCAAAAGCCGACATCAACGGCGATGGAAAAACGGTGATCTGTTTTGTGGGGCACAAGACGTCGCATGGCTTCATGAATCATGAGTATTCGGCTGGGTGTCATCTCATCGAAGATTGGCTGAAAGCGCAATACCCCGGCGCGAGGATCGAGGGGCGCCATGCGATTCCATGGCCGGAAAATGAAGAAGAGTTTTTCAAAGATGCGGATGGCGTCGTCTTTTTCTGTTCGGGCGGTGGCGGTCATGTCGTGAACAAGCACGTTCCCGAATTCGATAAAGTGATGAAAACCGGAGCGGGGTTATCATGCCTCCACTACGGAGTTGAAGTTCCCATCGGCCCTTCGGCAAAGGGCATGTTGAACTGGGCGGGGGGATACTTCGAAGCAAACTGGTCGGTGAATCCGCATTGGGTGGCCGAGTTCAAATCGTTTTCAAAACACCCCGTCGCGAACGGGGTGAAACCGTTCAAAAGCGACGACGAGTGGTATTTCCACATGCGTTTTCAGCAAGGAATGCGAGGTGTCGAGCCAATCCTGTCAGCCATCGCGCCGGAAGAAACTATGAAGCGTGGGGACGGACCGCATTCAGGAAATCCAGCGGTGCGGAAAAAAGTCGCTGCCGGAGAACCGCAACACGTCGCCTGGGCTTATGAGCGCGGTGAAGATTACAAGAAGGGCCGTGGCTTTGGTTTTACCGGGCTGCATTATCACAAGAACTGGCAGGAAAACAGCTTCCGTAAGACGGTGCTGAACGGCGTCGCATGGATGTCTGGTTTGGAGATTCCGAAGAACGGTATCGAAACGGAAAAGCCTTCGACAGAATTTCTTGAAGAAAACGCGGCAAAATACGGGGGCGATCAGAACCGTAAGCCGAAGCCGAAAAAAACAGCGGCGGCGAACCCGAATGCGAAGCCGCTCTTTGAATCGAAGCCTGTCGAAAACGGAAAGACAAAGGGGCACTCGACCGACATCGCTGTGAAACTCCCAAAGGGCGCTAAGGAAATCTATCTCGTGGCCGACGACTGCGGTGGCTACTCTTTCGATTGGGCAAACTGGGCGGAGCCGCGATTTGTCATGGCTGATGGTTCGGAGAAGAAACTCACGGATCTGGATTGGAAGTCTGAAACGCACGGCTGGGGCGGGACTCGGAAAAATCAAAACGCGGGCGGCCAGGAAATGGCAGTGAACGGTGTGAGAATCGAATACGGAATCGGCACGCACGCGCCCTCAATTGTCGCATTTGATCTTCCCAAGGGCGCGACAGAATTTAAAGCACGCGGAATGCTCGACGACGGTGGAACGAGCCAAAATGGTGGCGCGGCTGAATCCAGCGTGAAATTTCTGGTCTACACCGAGAATCCCGGCGCAGCCGTCGCGAAAAAAAGCACGGGCGGCGGAGGTGGTGGCGAACCCGAAGATGCCCTCGCAGCACTCGAAGTTCATCCCGAGCTCGAAGCGCAACTTTTTGCCAGTGAACCGATGATTGGCTCGCCCAGCTCGATCGATATCGATGCGCGCGGTCGCGTCTGGGTTTGCGATGTCGTGAACTATCGCCGGAATCAGGGCAAGCGTGAGGGTGGCGATAAGATCATGATTCTCGAAGACACCGACGGCGACGCCAAAGCAGATAAATCGACCATATTCTATCAGGGCAACGATGTGGATTCCGCCCACGGGATTTGTGTGCTGGGAGATCGCGTTATCATTTCCGCAGGCGACGATGTCTTTTCGCTTTACGATCGCAATGGCGACGGAAAAGCCGATGAAGGCAGCAAAGAATTGATGTTCACGAAAATCGGCGGAGCCCAGCACGACCACGGGATTCACGCCTTTCACTTCGGCCCGGACGGACGGTTATATTTCAATTTCGGTAACGCGGGCAAGCAGCTGTGCGATCCCGAGGGAAATATCATCACTGATATCAACGGCGTAAAATGTACCAACCAGGGTAATCGCCCTTTTCAAGAAGGCATGGTTTTTCGCTGCGACCTCGATGGGAAAAATGTCGAAATGTTAGGCTGGAATTTCCGCAACAACTGGGAAGTCTGCGTCGATTCCTTCGGCACGATCTGGCAGTCCGACAACGACGATGACGGCAACAAGGGCGTGCGCATTAATTATGTCATGGAGTACGGGAACTACGGTTACAAAGACGAGATCACCGGCGCAGGCTGGCGCGATCCGCGCCCCGGCTTGGAAAGCACGATTCCAGAACAGCATTGGCACCTCAATGATCCTGGCGTCGTCCCGAATTTCCTCCAAACCGGTGCGGGTTCACCTACCGGCATCTGCGTTTACGAAGGCGATCTGTTGCCAGAAATTTTTCACGGTCAGGTGATTCATTGCGATGCTGGTCCTAACGTGGTTCGCGCCTATCCCCGTAAAAACGATGGAGCGGGATACTCTGGTGAGATGCTGAACATTTTGAGCAGCACGAATGATCGCTGGTTTCGCCCTAGCGATGCTTGCGTTGCTCCCGACGGATCGCTGTTTGTTGCTGACTGGTATGATCCCGGCGTGGGCGGCCATGCGATGGGCGATATCGCGAAGGGACGAATTTTTCGGGTGATCCCGAAGGGGGGCGAAAAAGTCTACACCGTGAACAAAAAGCTTCCGAGCGAAGGCGACGAGAAAAATTCAAAAACGGCAGTCAGTCTCTACGAGAGATTCGTGTCCACGCCGAATATGTCGGAGCGGTTCCACATTTGGAATCTATTTGCCGACCCAACTCAGGGATTCCATGAGCACACCACCAAGCGTCTTATCGAGGTTTATGAAGCCGCTGACACCGTGGGCAAGGCTCGATTGATTTGGTTCACGACGAGTTTATTCGGTCACAAAAACCCTCTCCTTGCAGGAGCCCTCGAGGAGGAGAATCCTGATCTGCGCATCACAGGGCTCCGAGCCTGGCGTGAGTGTTACGGCGTGCATCCCGAAGGCCGGCTTGAGGCGTTTCAAGCCGTTCTGAAGAAACTTGCTGCAGACAAAAACCCACAAGTTCGCCGCGAAGTTGCGGTCGCTCTTCGTTTTCACGATTCCAAAGCAGCCAGCGAAACCTGGGCCACACTCGCACTGCAATACGACGGCGAAGACCGCTGGTATCTCGAAGCGCTTGGTATTGGCGCGGATTTGCATTGGGATGCACGATTGGCGGCGCTCGGCGAAACAAAGCCGCATGCTGACATTGTCTGGCGTTCGCGCGGAACAAATTCGGCAGAAACAATCGCCAATGCACTTGTGGCCTCAACTGATTCGGATTCGAGTTTTCTGCGAGGTCTCGATTTTCAATCCAAAGAATCTCAAACCGCCGCTTACGAATCGGTATTTCGAAAAGCAGATTCAGAACTGGCGCTTGTTGCTGCCGGAAAAATCGGGAAAGAACAGATCGAAAAAATCGAAGGCGGCACCGAACGTCTTGAAGATCTACTCGCTCCTGTGCGCGGCAAAGCAGAATTTATTTCTCTCGCAGACAAACTCAACCTGCGAGGATTTGATTCCGAACTCGCTGATTTCATCGCAGCCAATCCTACAGCACCGGAATCGGTCAGCGCTGCTCGGATGTTGCTTCGCGATCAGGGAAACGTTCGGAAACTTCTTACGAGTCCAGACGATTTGAATCGTGTCAGCGCAATCGCTTCTGCGATCGGAAAAACGAACGAGCGCGCAGTCAGTGGGCTCCTCGGTGGATTGCTGAAGCGTGATGATCTCCCTGTGGGCGCAGATAAAATCCTCGTCGACGCGATGGCGATGTCATCGAACGGCGGTAATGAACTGCTGAAGATCGCGAAGTCTGGTGAGTTGGACGCTTCCTTGAGAGCCGCTACCGCACTCGCGTTTACCCGCAGTCCCGACAAACGCCTCCGCGACGAAGCCGCCAAAACCCTGCCGCTCCCGAAAGCCATGGGAGCAGATAATTTTAAACCGCTCACCGAGCTGATCGCCATGAAGAGTGACACCAAATCCGGCGCAGAAAATTTCACCAAAGCGACGTGTGCAACCTGCCATCAGGTACGCGGCGTAGGCGTCAACTTCGGCCCTGACCTCAGCGAAATCGGCAACAAACTGAGCCGCGAAGCCATGTTTCAGTCAGTTCTGTATCCGAGTGCGGGGATCAGTCACGGTTTCCACGGAGTGACAATCGAGAAAAATGACGGCACGTCATTGGTTGGATTTATGACGGGTGAAACCGATGAAGAAATTCAAATAAGGCTTCCCGGAGGCGTTCAACAAAGCGTTCCGAAAAAGGAGGTGAAATCATCGACCCAAATGGAAGACAGCCTGATGCCTCCCGGTCTTGCCTCTGTAGTTGGCGAACAGGGATTGGTTGATCTCGTCGGATATTTACAGACGCTGAAATAAGGCTCCGGTTGGCTTCCGACCGTTACCGGCTCAGCTCTCCACTGATCAGGTCCAAAACCCGCTCGCGAATAGGATCCGTTTCATTAAGCAATTGATGGCCTGCGCCTTCAATCTCAACTTCCTCGCGGTCGGGAAACACTCGACTTAGCCATTCTCGACCAAAGTCATTATCAACGACGGTATCTTTTCCCGCATAGATAATTAAAGGGGGCTCTGCACGTGAATTCGAATCATCGAATGCCCTCCGCCATCGATTAAACGCGACTGCCCAGCGGGTTGAGACGCATTGAAACTGCAACGGATCTCTCACTGTAAATTTCCTGTAATCCTTGTTTGAAGAATTCTCTTCCGGAATACGGATCAGATAGTCCGCAAAAGGAGAAACAGACGCCCCTAAAAGGTGGAGCCCTCTGGATTTTGTGTCCTTGATGAGAGGGGCGAGGAAAACGAGTCGGCGAATCGGAGCAGTCCCATTCTTATCCAGATGGTCAATGACAACGGTCGAGCCCATGCTGTGCGCCACGACACCATACGGAGGCGGATACTCTTTAGAAACCACGTCCAAAAAATCTGAAAAACCTTTTCGATAGATACCGAAGTCTGAGATAGAAACTCTCTTCCCGTCTGATAACCCATGACCGGCATGATCAAAAATCGCAACATGATACCCCTCACCCACCAAATAATTGATCAAATTTACCGTGGCGTAGGCGTGATCAAAGTAGCCATGAACCATAATGACCGTGCCTTTCTCTGTTTTTTCGGCTGGCTCCAGAAACTGCCCCGCAAGCATGAGATCGCCAGATGGAAAGGAACCCAGTTGATGCTCCCCTGCTTTTCGGACTCCATAGAAATTGAGGTATTGGTGCTGAGCGATCGTCAGATTTGAAGATTCAGATGACGCGAGTGGCTTCAAATCAATCTGAGCCTGTCCCATGACTAGCAGCATCTTTTCATCTGCCTGCTGATTCACACAAGTGCATGATGTCTGCCCGCAAATGGCAAGGCCTGCCACAAGCACGGAGAGGGACAGCTTCACAAGAAGAAATTTATTCAAAATAGGTGGATATCATTTTATTTTTCCGATCACAGCAACAACCCACCGTCCATGACGTAAGTGCTACCATTGCAATAACCCGCATTGTCGCTAAGAAGGAAGAAAACCATTTCAGCCACCTCCTCTTTTTGACCATAACGCTTGAGAGGAACCTGTTGCTCCAATCCGTCATGAACCGCCTATTGGTCACCCATTCCGCTTTCAAGACTCCTCATCAAACGGCTTTCAATGACACCGGGGTGCACCGTATTTACCCGCACCTTGCGATCAGCTAGCTCCAGGGCTGCCGTGCGCATAATCCCGACTACGGCGTGTTTGGTAGTGTTATAGGCTGTCATTCCAGGAATCCCCTGCAGCCCTGCGATGGAAGAGGTGATTACGATACTTCCCCCGTCATTGATTTCGGGCGAAACGTGCTTCATGCCCATCGCGACTCCATAAACATTCACTTTCATGACTCGATCGAAGTCCTCTCCATATCGAGTGCCTTCAACGGGGCCACTTTGCCCTCGATTCCCGTGTTGTTGAAAAATAAATCGATCGATCCGAATGCCGATTTGGTAGCTTCGACGTACCCCTGAACGTCGCCTTCCTTTGTAACGTCTACGGCGAAAAAAGCAATCTTTGGAGAATCAAGTTCGCCTGCTCGCTGTTGCAGCGCTTTTTTATCAATGTCGACCAACATGACGTTGGCACCCGCTTTCGCGAAACGTTTAGCGGCGGCAAAGCCAATCTCTCCAGCGGCTCCTGTGATAATGATTGTTTTGTTTTCCATGCTCCAGTTGGTTCATGCGAGACTACTGAGTTGGTTCTCGCCTTGTCAAGTCTGTCTGAAACAGGCAAAGACCTTAATCAGTGTTCTCAACCAATTGAAAAGCTCACCGTTCGCGTTCAACTTTGATTAACCATGAAATTAAACTTCTTCCTCTTTCTCGCGATCGCCGCAGCACTCCCGGCTCTCGGCCAGAATCACAAAGGCGACCGCTATAAGCTGAGCGTTCGCGCCAGCGAAATCAATCCAGAGGCAAAAGAGCACCCTGAAATCGGCTACGTTTTTGCTGACCAAAAAGGCAAGCCTGCTGACCTGCAATACGGAGCAGTCGACACGCGCGTTAAGTCGGAAGGCAAGCTCGTCATCTGGCTGATGGGTCACAATCGCAATTTATTCGATCGCACATCGAGCTATGGCCTTCACGGAATTCAGGTTCATTACGCCAACAGATGGTTCGGGCTCGTCCCCGATTCTGCGCGAAGCGACGATTCCAGTCTTGGCGAAGTTCGGCTGGAAGCCGCAACTGGCGAAGATCACAGCAAGCTCGTCGACATTCCAAAACCAGACGGCATGAAGGCCAAAGCGCTCACGTTTGTGAAGTGGCTCGAAAAAGAAAATCCCGAGGGAAAATGGGGCCAGTTTGTTACCAAAGACGGCAAGGATTTGATCTGGGAAAGCGTCATCATGGCCGGCAGCTCACACGGCTCAACGACCTCCGCGCGTTTCGCCGTTCATCAGAAAGTCGGCCGAGTCGTCATGTTTTGCGGGCCCCGCGATCGATTCCAAAAATGGCAAGGCTTCCCTTCCGCGACGCCAGCAAATCGCTTCTTCGGATTCAGCCACGTCCTCGACGGTGGATGGTCTGGCAATCATTACTGCCGCTCCTGGCAAATGCTCGGCCTCAACGAGTTTGGCCCGATCGTAAACGTCGATAAAACTCCGGCACCGTTTGGGAATTCCCGACGTCTGGTTTCAGATGCAGACGTCGGCGGAAACGATAAGAAAGCCCACGGTATGGTCACGCCGGGTGGTTCATCAGCCAAAAACGAAGACGGCACATTCGCACACGAATCCGTTTGGAAATATCTGTTCACGCACCCCATCGACAAAACAGGAGCTCCCGTTACAATCGATCCTGATTGCAAGGTGCTAAAGTGAAAAGACGATTTTAGATCCAATAGGGTGCGTTCGACGAACCAACCCTATTGGTTCGAAAGGGCTCCACGAACGTGCAGGGTCTTTACGATGAATGTACCCTGTTGGTTCGAAAAATGAGGTCTCGAGAAAATTCCGAATTGAAGTTTTATCGAACCAGCGCAATCTGATTTTGTGAGCAACGCACCAATTCCCAACGAAATGATTTTGGCCTCAGCGGGGTCGGGAAAAACGTTTCAGCTCACCAATCGCTACATCGCTCTGATGGGCGCAGATTTGCTTTCCGGAAAGGAAGTTCGGCCGGAACGGATTGTTGCGGTAACGTTTACGCGCAAAGCCGCAGGGGAATTTTTTGATTCCATTTTGACGAAGCTCGCGAAAGCGGCGGATGATCCGAAAGAAGCTGCGAAATTGATTCCGGCGAAAGATGACCCGCTTTATCCCGTGCTTTCGAAGCTCGACCAGGGGAAATATCGCGAATTGCTCCGCGTTTTCATCGATCGGATGCCGCGACTTTTCCTAAATACACTGGACAGTTTTTTCTCGAATATATTGCGAACGTTTCCTGCGGAATTTGGCCTCGCCGGAGATTTCGAAGTCATTGACGATCACCTAGCGGCGATTGCCCGACAGCAGGTTTATCAGCACGTCTTCAAACGTCAGCCGTATGGCGTGAATGACGCGCAAGAGGAATTTCTGGAAGCGTTTCGACAAGCAACGTTTGGTAAAGAAGAATCAAAAATTCGCCGCGTTCTCGATCAGTTTGTCGAAGATCAGCACGAAGTTTATTTGCAGGCCGCCTCAGTCGAAAAGTGGGGAAATGTCGATGCCGTCTGGCCGGAAGGCTCCGATTGGTTTGGCGTGACGGACAATCTGGACGCGCTTTTTTCGCGACTTTTTGCTCAGCTGGAAAAAGACGACGCGATCACCGAAAAGCAGTGGGATTTTTGGAATGAGTTTCGTGAGCAAGCTCCCGCTCACAATGCGGGTTCACCCCTCCCAGCAAGGGTCGATTATTTTTTAAAGGCGCTGCTGAAATTCTGGCCCGGCATTCTACGCGGTGACGCAGCCTTTCCAATTGGCGGGAAAAAATACGAATTGAAAGGCGAAGTCTGCCGAACTTTGACTGACATCACCCGAAAGCTGATCGGCGCTGAACTGGAAACCAAGCTGAAACGGACTCACGGAATGTGGGAAATCCTTTCGCGCTATGAAGCGGCCTACGCCCAACTCGTACGGCGGAGAGGCCAACTGACGTTTCAGGACATGGAGCTAATTCTCGCTGGCCATGAATTTGGAAACGATCATCCCGCGCCAATTTTGTCGCAAATTCCCGGCGACGACACGCGGATGCGAATCGATTACCGGCTTGATTCGCAATACGATCACTGGCTGCTCGATGAATTTCAGGACACCAACGTGATGCAGTGGAATGTCATCGAGAACCTCGTCGATGAAGCGGTTCAGGATCCCGAAGGCGAGCGCAGTTTGTTTCAGGTAGGTGATGTGAAACAGGCTATTTACTCGTGGCGCGGCGGCGACACCAAGCTGTTCGAGGACATTTTCAAAAAATACGGTGGCGACAAGCCGGGCGCGCATATTCTGAAGCGTGACCTCAATGTTTCATGGCGCTCGGGGCATGACGTGATCGACACGGCCAACTTAATTTTCACGAAGAATTCACACTTTGATGAAATGGGGTTTCCCGATGCGGCGATGAAGCGCTGGAAATGGGGCGAGCATATTGTGGCACCTCCGAATTCCGATTTACCCGGATACTGCGGTTGGATCAATCCGCAGCCTTACACCGACGGAAAAAAGGTTCAGCAGGAAGACAAATTCGCCGTGGTGGTAGCGTTGCTCGAAGAGATTGATCCGATCAATCGCGGAATTTCGTGCGCGATTTTAGTTCAGACCAACAAGGTGAGTCAGGCGCTTGTAGATTACATTCGGGCAAATTCGGAATCGAATATTCCGGTGATGAGCGAAGCGGACATTCACATCGCGACGGATAATCCCCTGACACTCGCGTTGCTGAGCCTCCTGAAATTTGCCGGTCATCCCGGAAATACCTTCGCGTGGCATCACCTCGGCATGACGCCTTTTGCTGACGTTTTTGAAAACGAGGAACTCGGCCGAGGCCAAGTTGCGGATCGTGTTCTACGCGAAATTTTCGAACAAGGCTTTGAAGCCTGCCTGCGGTCATGGGCCGATGAGCTGGAGAAATCAGGACTCGAACTGAGCACGTTCTCGCGAAATCGTGCCGAGGAACTGGCACTCGCCGCGCGGATTTTCGATCAAAGCGGCAGCCGTGATATCGATGAATTTATCAGCTACGCCGAGCGATTTACGATTCGCGAAACCGATACAAAAGGAGCGGTGCAAATCATGACGGTTCACAAATCGAAAGGTCTCACTTTTGATGCGGTGATCCTTCCCGATTTGAGCGGCACAAAAATGACTTCGGTTAGAAATAACATCGGCGTGAAACGAAATGCGGAGCGGCAAGTCGAATGGGTTTACGACTTACCCACGACGATGATTGTTGAAGCTGATGAAGTGCTCAGCGACTTTCGGACTGAGGGTGAAGCCGGGTCCGCCTATGAAAACCTATGCAAATTTTACGTCGCTCTGACTCGGGCTCGTCAGGCGAACTATTTGATTTCCGAGCCACCCAACAAAAAGTCCACTTCGAAGAATTTCATCTATTTACTGGACCGCTGTTTGTCGGCGGATGAACCAGAATCGAAGACGCTTCACGGCGGCCTCGAGGTCGATGTGATTTACGAAAACGATGGCCCGACCACGAATTGGAACTGGTATACGGATCGGCAAAAAGAAATTCCAACCGGATCTGATTCGGAGACCGAACAATCGATTAAGATTAAGGATATCGATCGCAAACGTCCGCGCCGTCGCACGCCGAGTGGTTCAGAAATGCGGACAGTTTCCGCAGCGCAATTGTTCAGCCGATCAGGTCGCGATGCGCGAAATTACGGAACTTTGGTTCACGCTTTTTTTGAAAAAATCGAATGGCTGGATGCTGTCAGTTCCGACGAATTGACTGCGACATTTGCCGCCATTACCGCTGACGACGACCATCTGAAAAAACAAGCGCTCAAAGAAGTCGAAACCTGTCTCGCTGTTGATGAAATCCGCACGGCATTGAGCAAACCTTCCGACGAAGCAACATGCTGGCTTGAAAGACGATTTGAAATTTTATTGGGTGAAGAATGGCTCTCAGGAACGTTTGATCGTGTCGTTATTGAATCCGACAAAGCCACCATTCTCGATTTCAAAACCGATCAAATTTCCGATGGAAGCGCCTCTGCCTTGGCCGCAAAAGTCGACACCTATCGGCCACAGCTCGAAACCTATCGTGAAGTACTTTCCAAAATGATTAATCTGCCGCCCGAGAAAATCGAGACGCAGCTTCTGTTCACCAAATTGAAGCGGGTTGTCACCGTCGGGTGATTTGATCAAATCATAAAACCGGCACCCGCGGCGGACTCGGACTCCAAAATGTCCTCCAACGACTGGGCCCAAAGTTGCTCATTCACCGTGCTGTCGATTTTTTGCAATGTTTCGTGAAGCCCATTAGCCCCTCGAAAATCCGGTAAATCCGCCGCATTCGGAGCCAGCGAACACAAAGTTCCATCGATTGCCTGGATCACCTCCGCGACCGAAATTGTCCGCGCTTCGCGGTTGAGCTGATAGCCACCGCCAATACCCCGCTTGCTTTTGAGAAGCCCGGAACGTTTCAGCATCAGCAAAATTTGCTCAAGAAATTTCACCGGAACCGAGCCTTTTTGCGCCAAATCCTGAATTTGGTGGGGCTTGTTCGGTGGCGAATCAGCGAGGATTACCATCGCTCGCAACGCGTATTCGGCTTTTTTAGAAATTTTCACGAGTATTCCCGACTATTCTAATCGGGAATTGGGGAAGTCAAAGCCGAACCGCCCTGTCCTCTTCCGCACTTTGAAACGCAGCATCAACAATCTCCTGCCCAATTCGAGACATTTCAATGCTTAGCGGGCCTTCAATCGGCGCGCCGCTTTCGAGACAATCCAAAAAATATTGAACGGGATTCGCGAAAGGAGCTTCGAGCGGCAGCACCTCAATTTCGATGCCCTCCGGATGATCCACATTCTGCAACCTGACGGTCGAGGCATAATCGGGACTCGCAATCGTGCCCTCCGTTCCTTTGATCACAAACCCGCAAACCGGCTGCGGTTGGGTCACCCATGGGTCCGAAAACGTTCCCCAGCGGGTTTCAAATTTCGACAATCCCACACCGGGATATCGCGCCACGGTCACGCTGTGCTCATCCACTTCGAGCCCATCATTTTTGGAATTCAAATTCCACATCGCCATCACCTCGCTCGGTTTTTTTCCGTCGTGAAACCAGGTTCCCAAAGTGGTGCCGTATCCCAGATAGTCCTGCAAACTACCGCCTCCCTCAGCCTTTTTATAAAACCAACTCGCATCTTTTTCCGCATCCGTCGGCTCATGCTCAATCTTGTCCGCGCCATGCCAAAGCGGCCCACGATTTCCGTCATAAAAGTGAACTTCCTGCACGTCACCGATCGCGCCCCCGCTAATCAGTTCCTGCGTTTTCACATGCGAAGCCACCCAGCGCAGCGGCCAATTGATCGCCAATTCCTTTCCACTTTTCGCCATTGCAGCGATCATCCGATCTGCTTCAGCCAGTGTCGCTGCGAAAGGCTTTTCCATCAAAATGTGAACGCCAAACGGCGCGACTTTTTCAGTCCATTCAGCGTGTCTAGCCGCCGCCGGACATAGGATCACTACATCGGGTTTCGTCGTTTCGAGACACTCAGAGTAATCCGTAAAAACCTGATCATCCGTCAGCCCAAAATTTGACTGAGCCTCCAACATTCGTTCCGGCTGCTCGTCGGAAATTCCAACGATTTCCGCGTTCGGATGCTCGTGAACCATCCGCAACAGATCGCCCATGTGGAAGTGATCAAAATTGACCCCTGCAATTTTTAACGTCGCCATGTCGAATTAAAAATCGATTTACGCGTCGTCGTCTTCGTTACCCACTTTCGTTTTATCCCAGAACGTGAGGAAGAAAATAACCGCGATGACACCCGCCATGATCGCTGGAACAAACCAGAACGTTTTCCACTGCTCCATTGCGGTAGTGACAAGATTTCCGTCCACTTTTTCAGGCATGTCGACGGTGAACATCTTCGCCATCTTCTGGAAATACGTCAGCTCTTCGCCTGTGCCACGAGCAGCCCCCATCGCATCATTCAACGGTCCGTATCCAGCAACGTCACCAAACTTGCCGTCGTAAATCTTCAAACCGAAAATCGAAAGACCGAAAACGATGCCATATCCGATATACATCCCGATGCCTTGAGTAATGAAAACGAGCATGTTTTGCGCCTGACTCCGCACCTCCTTAGGAGCCACTGTATCGGTATACATGAAGCCAGTGACGAAAAAGAAATCGTAGCAGATTCCGTGAAGTGCGATGCCGAGAAACAGCATCCAAACCACTTGATCCGGAGCGCCATAAGCAAACAAGAGATAACGGGCAACCCACGCCAACATCCCGACCAAGATCATCCATTTCACACCAAGTCGACGGAAGAAAAACGGAATCAGAAGCATAAAAAAGATCTCTGACATCTGGCCAATCGTCATTGTCGAAGCCGCTTCCTCATATCCGGCATTCGTCAGATAATTGCCTGTTGCGCCGAAGTAATAGGCCAATGGAATGCAGACTAAACCGGAGCAAACGATGAACACAAAGAACGAAGGCTTTTTGAGCAGCTTCCAGGCATCAAGCATCAACAACGCTCGAAGATCGATTCTCTGGCCTTTAGCAGGTGCAGGCGTGTGAGGCAGAAAAAAAGCAAAAACGCCGAGAACAATCGAGCTCCCCGCGGCGAGTTTCATGATATCCAAATTCGAACTCCAACCGAGAAACCCAACGGCAAGGCCTGCGGCAATCCAACCGATCGTTCCCCAGACCCGAATTTTTGGAAAATCGATTCGATTCAAATGAGTGAAAGCAATCGTGTTTCCAAGTCCCAATGTCGGCATGTAGCACAGCATGTGGCCGAGGAAAAGATTCACCATGAGCGGCCCATTGCCCGCTTCCGCTGCATTCCCAGCGAAATACATCAGCACGCCGCCGATCAGAAAAAGAACCCCCATTACTCGTTGGGATGGAAAAAATCGATCCGCAATGATACCGAGAAACAACGGAGCAAAAATGGCCCCCAACGGAACCGTTCCATAGGTCCCTCCAATAAAATCACCCAACTGATTCGATGCCAGCGCTTGGTTAATAGTCGAAAACCAAGTTCCCCAGACAAAAAACTGGATAAACATCATCAAAGAAAGGCGGACAACGGTCGAATTCATAACAGGATAAAATCAGGAAAAAAGTTGAAGCCCGAATCTTGACCACTTTCCTCTCAAAGCGCAATCCCACATTTCGTCATGAATCGGGATATCGATTACCCACAACAAATCAACAGGGTCTGTTCGTCGAACCTACCCTATTAATTCGTAGGGCTGTCTTTCGGTTCCGCTTCGCGAGAATCCTCAGACCACTGGCAAGCCAGCTTGTTGCCCTGTTGATTCGTAAAAATTAAACGGCGTCGATGATCGCATTCAACGCTGCAATCGGACGCATCGCAGCATTCGCTTTGTCATCGTTTGGCTGGAAGTAACCACCGATATCAACGGCGTTGCCTTGAATTTCATTGAGCGCAGCGACGATTTCATCTTCTTTCGCGGCAAGCGACTCTGCGATTGGGGCAAACTCGGCTTTCAAATCAGAATCGGAATCCTGAGCGGCAAGCGCCTCAGCCCAATACATCGCGATGTGGAAGTGGGTGGTCCGGTTATCCGCTTCGCCAACTTTTCGCGACGGCGATTTGTCGTTCAGCAAATACTTGGTGGTCGCATCGTCGAGCGTCTCGCCGAGGATTTTCACTTTTGGCTTGTCGTATTTTTCGGACAAATGCTCGAAAGAAACGGCCAAGGCGAGGAACTCACCGAGCGAATCCCAACGCAGGTGATTTTCGGCAGTGAACTGCTGAACGTGCTTTGGCGCAGATCCGCCAGCACCTGTTTCAAAAAGGCCTCCGCCGTTCATCAAGGGAACAATTGAGAGCATTTTCGCACTCGTTCCCACTTCCAGAATTGGAAACAAATCGGTGAGGTAATCGCGCAAGACGTTTCCGGTCACAGAAATGGTGTCTTCGCCTTTTTTGATTCGCTCCAATGTGAAGTGAGTCGCTTCTTCCGGAGAAAGGATGTGAAATTCGAGGCCTTCGGTATCGTGATCCCCAAGGTAAACGCCGACTTTTTTAATGATCTCCGCATCGTGAGCACGATCTTCGTCGAGCCAGAAAACAGCCGGATTTCCCGTCGCACGAGCACGGCTCACAGCCAGTTTCACCCAATCTTGAATCGGTGCGTCCTTCGCCTGACACGCACGCCAGATGTCGCCTTCAGCCACATCGTGCTCGATTAGCGTCTTTCCTTCCCCATCAACAACGCGGATTTTTCCAGCGGCGGCGATCTCAAAAGTTTTGTCGTGCGACCCGTATTCTTCCGCCTTTTGCGCCATCAAACCAACGTTCGGCACGGTGCCCATGGTGGTTGGATCAAACGCGCCGTTCTTTTTGCAGAAATCGATCGTTGCCCTATAAATCGCGGCGTAGCAGCTGTCAGGGATCACCGCGAGGGTGTCTTTTTGCTTGCCGTCTTTGTCCCACATTTGGCCGGATGTTCGGATCATCGCAGGCATGGAAGCATCAATAATGACATCACTAGGCACGTGCAAGTTGCTGATTCCGTTGTCGGAATTCACCATCGCCAAATCAGGGCCATTGTCGTAAGCAGACTGAATGTCGGCTTCGATCTCGGCTTTTTTGTCAGCCGGAAGCGCACCGATTTTCGAAATGAGATCGCCAAATCCGTTTTTGAAATCGACGCCGAGTTCTTCGATCACATCCGCGTGTTTTACGATGAGATCCGAAAAGTAAGCGTTCACGCCATGGCCAAAAATAATCGGGTCGCTGACTTTCATCATCGTCGCTTTCATGTGCAGCGAGAAGAGGATGCCTTCATCCTTCGCCCGGGCGACTTGATCTTTGAGAAATTTCACCAGCGCGGCTTTTCGCATGACCGTACCGTCGATGATTTCATCAGCCAAAAGCGGAAGCGAGTCTTTTAAAACGGTAACGGTGCCATCTTCAGCAACTTGCTCGATTTTCGCGACGGTTGCCTGATCGATTGTGACAGACTTCTCGTTCGAACAAAAGTCATCAGCGCTCATTGTGGCGACATCCGTTTTCGAATCGGCCGACCAAGCACCCATGCGATGAGGATTTGCTCTGGCGTATTCCTTCACCGCTTTCGGAGCGCGACGATCGGAATTTCCCTCGCGCAAAACCGGGTTCACTGCGGAACCTTTGACGCGATCATAACGAGCCTGCGCGTCTTTTTCTGCGTCCGTCTGAGGATTTTCCGGATAATCAGGAAGTGCAAATCCATGGCCTTGAAGCTCAGCAATCGCGTCCTTCAGCTGAGGAACCGAAGCCGAAATATTCGGGAGTTTGATGATGTTCGCTTCTGGCGTTTTTGCCAAATCACCAAGTTCAGACAAGGCATCTGCGACCTGCTGACCTTCAGGCAACAAATCCGCAAAGTTTGACAAGATCCGTGCGGCCAACGAAATGTCACGCGTCTCAACATTTACTCCTGAAGACTTCGAAAATGCCTGAACAATCGGCAGGAACGAGTAGGTCGCCAACATAGGCGCTTCATCGGTTTTCGTGTATATGATGGTTGGATTTGAAGACATGTTTTGCTGTAGTTAATACGTTAAATTTTGCGCAATCGGTAGGCTGTTATGCCTGACCGGTCAACGTCGAATCCTAATTTGGGCCGCCTCAAATCCGTCCAGCCAATAGCTCCCGCTGGAAAATAAGCTCCTTGGGAAGGTGGTCATACAACTGGAGATAAAGCTCCGCCTCGGACAGCAATTCCTGACGGAATTCGTCTTCATTCACGTTCATGAGTTTCTTCCACTTTTCGAATGAAAAATCAAGCCCCTCAAAATTCAACTCACGGTAGTGAGGCACCCAGCCAAGCTGCGATTCGTGACCTTTTCCTCGTCCGCTCACGCGATCAAAAATCCAGTGCAATACCCGCATGTTTTCCGAAAATCCGGGCCACATGAATTTCCCGTCAGCATCTTTGCGAAACCAGTTCACATGAAAAATCCGCGGAAGCTCTTTGATTTCCTTCCGCATCGAGAGCCAATGTGAGAAGTAGTCACCCATGTTATATCCGCAGAAAGGCAACATCGCGAACGGGTCATGACGAATTTTTCCAACGGCTCCTTCGGCTGCAGCTGTCATTTCTGAACCGAGGTTTGCCCCGAGAAACACGCCGTGAACCCAGTTAAATGCCTGGAATACCAGCGGCATGGTCGTTGCGCGACGGCCGCCAAAAATAATTGCATCAATCGGAACACCCTCAGGATTTTCCCATTCAGGATCGATCGCGGGGCATTGTGAAGCAGGAGCGGTGAACCGTGAATTCGGGTGGGCCGCAGGCGTTTCTGAATTCGGTGTCCACGGTTTTCCCTTCCAATCGGTGAGGTTTGCGGGTGGTTCCTCCGTAAGTTCCTCCCACCACACATCGCCATCTTCGGTAAGCGCGACATTAGTGTAAATCGCATTGGCCCGCATCGATTCCATCGCGTTTGGGTTTGATTTCCAGGACGTTCCCGGAGCCACGCCGAAATACCCTGCCTCGGGGTTGATCGCGTGCAATTTACCGGTCGAACCAGGGCGCAGCCAGGCAATATCATCGCCGACGGTGGTTACTTTCCAGCCTTCTTTTACATAATTTTCAGGCGGGATCAACATCGCAAAATTCGTCTTTCCGCAGGCACTTGGGAAAGCTCCGGCGACGTATCGTTTTTCGCCTTCAGGATTTTCCACACCGGAGATCAGCATGTGCTCAGCCATCCAGCCTTCGTCGCGCGCTTTTACGCTTGCGATCCGTAGGGCGAGGCATTTCTTGCCCAAAAGAGCGTTGCCACCATATCCAGAGCCGTAGCTCCAGATCTCACTTTCATCGGGGAAATGAACGATGTATTTTTCCTCATTGCATGGCCATGGGACATCAACTTGACCTTCTTCCAGCGGCATTCCGACGGTGTGGACACAAGGCACAAATTTACCATTATCGCCGAGCGCATCGAGCACTGCCGTGCCCATCCGTGTCATGATTTTCATATTCACGACAACGTACGGCGAGTCCGTTATCTCCACACCGATAATCGACATGTCCGAATCGAGCGGCCCCATGCAAAACGGCACGACATACATCGTCCGGCCCTTCATGCAGCCCGCAAACATCTCATTCATCTTCATGTGCATTTCCGCAGGAGCCATCCAGTTATTCGAAGGCCCGGCATCATCTTTCCGCTTCGAGCAGATAAACGTCCGATCCTCAACCCGGGCCACATCCTTTGGGTCCGACAGCGCCAAAAACGAATTCGGCCGCTTGTCAGGATTCAATCGCGTAAACGTTCCGCCATCAACCATCAGTTGGGTAAGGCGTTCCCATTCTTCTTCCGATCCATCCGACCATTCTACATTTTCTGGTTGGCAAAGTTCTCGAATTTCTTCGACCCACTCG
>ERZ887942.664-NODE-664-length-26557-cov-5.876462_pt1 | contig 26557 bp, 25 predicted proteins | sample MGYA00521099_ERZ887942 | MGnify/ENA primary metagenome ERZ887942 (study PRJEB32303, sample SAMEA104408605) | aquatic metagenome | biome: Brackish water; feature: Pelagic; material: water | place: Baltic Sea | collected 2014-06-07T06:48:00 | depth 16,251 m ...
GGCATCACGCCTCGAGATGTGGGCGACCTGCGGCTTCCGTTATTTTCTTAGTTATGTGCTCGGTCTTTCTGAACGCGACGATCCGGAACACACCGTCGAGTTGTCTGCGCTCGATCGTGGGTCAGCCATGCACGATGTGCTCGAACGGTTCATGCGTGAACAGGTCCAGGCCGGTCCACCTGCGCCCGATGAGCCGTGGTCGCCAGCGCAGCGGGCTCGTGCCCAAGAGATCGCAACCGAGAGCTTCGCCGAGTATGAGCGGCGTGGTCGAACGGGCCGTCGCATCGAGTGGGAAACCCAGAAGAGCGACCTGCTGGCCCTGATCGATGATTTCTTGACCAGCGATGACCAGTACCGGTTGGAACACTCGTCCACACCGGCGCATCTGGAGCTGGCCTTTGGCATGGCATCGAAGGACCCGCTCGAGATCGCACTCGACGACGGCCGATCACTGGAGTTCCGGGGCATGATCGACCGTGTCGACGAAGGTCCTCATGGGAACAAACGAATCGTTGACTACAAGACCGGCAGCGGCACACAGTACAAGGGCCTAGCCGCCGAAGACGATCCCACCCGTCAAGGCACGTTGTTGCAGCTCGGGCTCTATGCCGAAGCGGCCTCGGCCCAGCTAGGAGCGAGTGGGGTCAGTTCTGAATACTGGATGGTCAACACAAGCGCAGGTTTTGCTCGGTTTGGTTATCCGTGGACGCCAAGCCACCGCGACCGGTTGATCGATGTGTTGACCACCATCGCCGACGGCATCGAAGCCGGTGTGTTTGCAGCGATCCCGGGTGACTGGCAGTCATTTCGTAACACGTATGACAACTGCGCCTATTGCGACTTCGCCGGTGTGTGCCCTCGAGATCGAGCCGAACACGCCGACGAAAAGGCCGACGCTCCTGAGTTGGCGGTGCGGGTTGCGTTGGTGCCCAAACCGAATCCCGAACCAGACACCCCAGGCAACCCGGGCACTACAGGGAACCTAGGCACTACAGGCAACCCGGCCACTACAAGCGGCGGGGTCACGGGTGGCCGAACATGACAGTGCAGCCGGAACTCATCGACGAACAAGTTCGCGAACAGGTGCGCCGCCATGGGCTGGGCGAGACGCTGTTTGTCGAAGCTGGTGCCGGGTCGGGCAAGACCACCTTGCTTGTCGAACGCATCGTCAACCTGGTGCTCGAAGCGGGTGTGCCGCTTTCGGCGGTCGCTGCGATCACCTTCACCGAGGCTGCGGCGAGCGAGCTGGCGTCTCGTATCCGAGCCAGGTTCGAACAGGTGCAAGCCGAAGCGATTGCAGCGGGCGATCCGGCCCGGGCCGACCGTTGTCGCCAAGCGGTTGCCGATAGTGACCTGGCAGCGATCACCACGTTGCACGGCTTTGCCAATCGAATACTGGGCGAGTTCGCGGTAGGTGCTGGTCTGCCTCCACAGATTCGTGTGCTCGACGAGGTCTCATCGCAGCTGGCCCAAGAAGACCGGTGGCAGCGTTTCGTCGATCAGCTCTATGACACCGACCAACATGTTGGGTTGCTCCAAGCCGCATCGGCGCTGAAGATCCCGGTTGAACCTCGGTACCTTGACCAATCGACCATGCGGGTCGTGGCCAGTCAGTTCAATCAGAACTGGGATCGGCTGCAGTCGCTGATCACCGCCGAGTTCGCTCCCATCGGGGGCGACTATGACTTCGCGTATTTCGACGGTCTGGTCCACGAGTTGGCCGCAGCCCGCAGCCTGAACAAGCTGTCCGATGACAAGCTCTATATCAGGCTGCAAGACCAGCTTCCCGAGATGCAAGCCATCGCGGCGATCGACCAGCCGCTCCGCAAGATGCGTGCGCTGACGCAGGCAAGCAAATGGGGTCCGGGTAGCGGCGGCAAGGGAGCTTCCTGGGACGGCGATGGCACGGTCGCCTACATCAAAGGCATGATCAAAGATGTCGAGCAGGCCAAAGAAGCGGTGTTGCGCCCGATCATCAATGATGTGTTGTTGCGACTCTCGCAGGTGATAGCGAGTGAGACCTACGACGCTGCCCAAGCCCGACGGGCCGATGGTGGTCTCGAGTTCCACGACCTGCTGGTGTTGTCGCGTGACCTGCTGCGCACGAACCCCGACGCCCGTCAGGTGTTGCACGACCGGTTTCAACATGTGCTTCTCGACGAGTTCCAGGACACCGATCCCATCCAGATCGAACTGGCCGTGCTTATCGCGACCAGCGCCGACGATGTAACCGGGCTGTCATGGTTTGACATGCCGGTCGATGCGGGTCGGCTCTTCTTCGTGGGTGACCCGAAGCAGTCGATCTATCGCTTCCGTCGGGCAGACATTGCACTGTTCCTGCAGGCTCGTGATCGGTTTGCAGGCGAACATGGATCTGCCCAACTCGAAGCTAACTTCCGCACTATGGAACCCATCGTGGCATGGGTGAACGCACTCTTCGACGAGAAGATGCCGGAAGAAACACCCGGCGCTCAGCCCAAGTATCAGCCGCTTGTCGCAAGTCGCCAGTCCGAGACAGCCGAGCAACATGGGCTGCATCGACCGGTGCTTCTGGGTGGTCCGAACGAGAACGAGAAGATCCGGGCTACCGAGCTGCGCACGATCGAAGCCGAAGATGTGGTCGGCATGGTGCGGGCTATTGCTGCCGACCCTGAAAGTTGGCCGGTATTCGATCGTGGCACGGGCGCGTGGCGGCCAGCCGGGCTCGAGGACATCACCATTCTTCTGCCGACCCGAACATCGCTGCCGTTCCTGCGGTCAACGCTCGATGAGGCCGAACTTCGCTACCGCATCGTTACTGGCACGCTCGTGTACGACACCCAAGAGGTTGTCGACGCGTTGGCCGCGTTGCGGGCGATCGATGATCCTGGCGACGAACTCAGCCTGGTAGCGGCGTTGCGGTCACCGCTTTATGCCTGCTCCGACATCGATCTCGTGATCTGGCGCCGCAACGGTGGCCGGTGGGATGTTCGAGCCCCGATCCCGGACACGATTGCGGCGTCGCATCCTGTAGCAGTTGCCGTTACCCATCTGCATGGTTTGTGGCGCGAGCGCTGGTTCCTGACCCCATCGATGTTGCTCGAACGGCTTCTGCGAGAACGCCGAGCAGCGCTGCTGGCGTTTGGCGATCCGCGCACGACCGACGTGTGGCGTCGACTTCGTTTTCTGGTCGACCAGGCTCGCTCGTTCGAAGAATCGAACTCGGGCGACCTTCGTGCCTTCACCCAATGGGCGGCGCTGCAGTCTGGATCCATGGCCCGAGTGCACGAGCCACTGTTGCCCGAGACCGACGAGGCCGCACTCAGCATCCAGACGATCCATGGCTCGAAAGGCCTCGAGTTCCCGATCACGATCCTGTCTGGCATGACGACCCAGTTCCGAGGTCCTCGCCCCGGTGTCAGTGTGTTGTGGCCCGCCGATGGTTCACCCACCGTGCGGATGAAGAAGGGTGTAGAGACACACGAACATGGTCCCCTGGCCGACCTCGAAGCAGCCATGGATGAGTTCGAGAAGATCCGCCTTGCTTATGTGGCCACCACTCGAGCTCGGGATCATCTCATCGTGTCGTGTCATCACAAACCAGGATCAGGCGCGGCCAAGAGTTATGGCGGCATCTTCTGGCAGGTGTTCGATACCGACGAGCGTCGGGGGCTGTCCCGCCGCTTCGATTGGCGACAGGTCGTAGGCAGTCTCCCACCTGAACCGGCTCGGCCGTCGCAGCTAGGAGTCGCGCTCGATAATCGTGAGCAGTGGATTGCGGATCGTCAGGTACTGCTGGCGCCGCATCGTCAGCCTCGTGTGTTGTCGGCGACCGGTGTTGCCCAGGCGGCACTTGTTACGGTTGTTTCGCGGCCGGTCAATCATGGTTCAGACGACAACGATCACGAGGCCGAGACCGACACTGGCCAACCGGAGACCGGTGATGGGCTCCATGCCTATGTGGTTGAGCGGCTCGCCGATCAAGACGACGACGGCGCTGATCAGCCAGACGAGGGTCTGATCGGGCGGCGTCGAGGTCGGACAGGATCGGCCATTGGATCAGCGGTGCACGCAGTGCTGCAACTGGTTGACCTTGCTGAACCACAAGGGGTAGGCGACCTGGTTGCACAGCAGTGCGAGATCGAAGGGATCCTTGACCGGACCGGCATCGTCCGTCGTCTTGTGCAGGCTGCACTCGAATCGTCAGCAGTAACCATGGCAGCCGGTCACGTCCACTTCAAGGAGTTGTTTGTCACCGCACCCATTGCCGGTCGCACTATCGAGGGGTATGTCGACCTGCTGGTCGAGACGCCTGCCGGACTGGTGGTGATCGACTACAAGACCGACTCGGTGCGATCTGACGAAGACGTCGACGCCAAACTCGGTGCCTACGAATTGCAGGCAGCGGCCTATGCCGTAGCGCTCGAAGAGGTCACCGATCAGACGGTCAGCGAGTGCCGCTTTGTCTTTTGCACCGCCGGTGGTGCAATCGAACGCACGGTCGTTGACTTGCCGGCAGCCAAAGAACGTGTCCGGTTAACGCTCACTCAGCTGACACCAGGTTTGGGCCTCTCCTCGACCTGATGCGATTCGTTCCATGGTGGTTGGGTGTCGCCCTGGTTGCGGTTGTGGTCGCTGTTGTGGCCGCGTTTGCTGCGCAAGCCGATCAACGGACCCAGGTCGCAATGGGTATCGCTGCGTCCGTGGTGGCAGCACTGCTGATTATCCGGCGGGTACGTCGTCCTCGAATTCGTGATTGGCGAGACGCCGAGACCGCAGCTGCTCGGTGGTTGCGTAAGGCAGGTTGTCGTCGAGTATCGCTCACCGGCGGTAGCGCCGACGGTGGGATCGATGTGATCACCGCCGAGTGGGCGGTGCAGGTCAAACACACGACCAAACGGGTGGGTCGCCCTGCGGTCCAACAGCTCGTGGGTGCGGCGCTGACGCTCGATCGGTGTCCAGCGTTGTTTTCGACCAGCGGGTTCAGTGCCCCAGCCCGTGTCTATGCGCGTGAACACGATGTCGCTCTGTTTGAGCTCGATCTCGACGGCCGGGCCTATGGCATCAACGGCCCTGCCCGACGCGTCGGCAAACGAACCCGTCGGTTACTCCCCGGTCGTTAGTGGGTAATCCCAGCGCCGTCAGTTCAGCACCAGGCCGCCGAGCACGCCGAGGTCGGTGGTGACATCGGCGGCGATCACAATGATCACCAGCACGGCGATTTTGGCGATTTGCTGAATAGCACCGAGGACGTCACCGGAGATGCCGCCGATCTTGGCTATCGCCAGCCGGACGATCAGGGCGCCAGCGCCGTAGGCACCAAAGATCACGGGAAGTGCAATTATTCCAAAGACGGCGACTGCGCCGGCAGCAACCACCAACGACACACCAATAACTGCGGGTCGAGACAACCCATTGAGATAGTCAACGCCTAACCCGCTGTCTCGCGCTGGTTTGGCGATGATCATCATGAAACTGGCGGTGGCTCGGCTGATCGTGTGAGCGGCTGCGGTGGCTGCGACGGCTAACCAACCGGACAGGGCCGACAACGCAGCGATCTCCACCATGATCACGAAGATCAATGCAGTCACGCCGTATGTGCCGAGTCGTGAATCTTTCAGGATCTCGAGCCGCTGTTCCTGTGTCCAGCCCCCTCCGAAGGCATCGGCCATGTCGGCCAGCCCGTCGTGGTGGAATGCCCCGGTGATCTGTCCGAGCAGTGCGGCAGAGATGGCGGCGGCAACCGTTGGGGTCGAGATTTCTGACAAACCGACGTAGATGCCTCCCTGGATGAGGCCAAGGAGTAACCCCACTGCCCCAAACCACGGGACAGCTGCGCTCATATCCGGAGCGATCACGGCTTCACCAGCGGTGGCAGTCCGGTGCAATGGCACACGGGTCAGAAACGACGCCGCGTCTCGGAATGAAGACATGCTCTGTTCTACCGCCGCTCACCCAGGGTCAGACCCCCGAGGTGCGCGAGGTTTATGTGTCGGCGTCGAGAAGCTGCCACAGAAACCAGCTCGCCATCACGGCCCGTCCGCTCCACAATGCAGTGCGGAGCCAGTTGGTGGAAATCAACTGCTCGATCAGATCCCGGTCGTAGGGACCTTGGAACTTGCCGTGAAGTGGGGCGAAAAAGAACGCGGTGGCGATCCACCCTGCGGCTAAGAGCGCGCCCGAGATGAAGACTGCTGACCGGCTCAGCCCGGCCGGTGTATCAAGAAAGAGCCAGCCTGCAAACACAATCTCTGCAGGTGCGAGCAGCGCCAACGCGGTGGTAATTCGAGCGCCATGGTCTGCGGCGTAGGTCGCAAACTCGGCTGGTGCGACGCTGCGGAACTGGGGATAGACGACGATCTGAACTGCCCACATGAGCCCGAACATCGCAACCGTGAAGGCGGTGTGGCCAACCACTACAGATCGCATCTGCTGTGTTTACACGATGATGAGCTGTTGCTCACGGTCCAACGACGCACCATCGCAACGCTCGGACTGACGAGCGGGAATTGCAGCGAAAGTTGCTGCGGATTTTCATATGAAATCGGGTGTAGGAGCGGATTAGAGCGTTTCGGGAAGCTGAAACGTGCCGTCTGGGTCGCATGGGAACGGCACGACGCGAGTCACTGCTGCGACCGGAATCGGGCCATAGATGTGGGGGAAGGCATGCCCACTTTCGTAGCAGTCTTCGAAGACGGTGCGAGACGGCACACGTTCGAGATCGATGACGAGCAGGACCATGTCATCGCGGCCAGCGAAACGGTCGTTGGCCGGAATAAGTACCTGGTCGGCCGTCGAGCAGTGGATGAAACCCTCGGCCGAGAGCGACCCATCGATGTAGTCGCCTTCGGGCTTGGCCGCTGCCTGGCTCCAACGATCTTGTGGCGCCATATGGAGTACATGGCGGGGTGAGACAACAGCGTCGGACATCTGTCGAGTATTCAGGATGTGGCCGGGAAAAGCGACACCACCGGAGGCGTGCGAAATTCTCCTGACCACGCGACTTCCAACAAAAACAGTCATTCTTTGACCCAAGGCTCGGACTGTCTGTGGAAAAGGCGGAAGAACGAGCTATTTTTGGATGATGGACGCACTGCTACTGGGTCGCCGCATCCGCTATTACCGGAAGGAAGCTGGCCTTACTCTCGATGAGCTCAGCGCACGGGTGGATCGACCGACGTCGTACTTGAGCCAACTCGAGAACGGCCATGTCGAGGCCCGGGTGGGCCTCCTCGGTGAGCTAGCCGAGTCACTTGGCTGCACGAGTGCTGACCTGTTAATCGACGACGCCCCAACACGCCGTGACGAACTCGAAATCAATGTGCTCCGTGCTCAGAGTGATCCTCGGTACCTCGAGCTCGGGTTGGCCGAGTTCCGTCCGACTGCGAAAACCTCAGACAGCGCCCTCGAACATATTTCTGGCCTATACAAGGCGCTGGTCGGCGCCGAGGAACGTGCCGGGCACCGAGATGGCGATGACCAGCGTCGCACCAATGTGCAGATGCGAGCCGAGATGCGCAGCCGCAACAATTACTTCGCCGAGATCGAAGGGGTGGCCTCGTCGCTTCTCAAGGCCGTGGACTATCCCGGCCGTGGTCCGGTGTCTGAACGAATGCTGGTGCAGATGGCCGAAAACTGCGGTTTCACAATCGACCGGGTCCGCGATCTTCCAAGCAGCGCCCGATCAGTTGCTGATCAACGGAATCGGGTTGTCTATATCCCGCAGCGAAACGACCTGACGACCCGCAGTGCACGTTCCGTGGTGTTGCAGACGTTGGGTCACTTCGTTCTTGGTCATCGAGACACCGACAATTTCCTAGATTATGTGCGTCAGCGGGTCGAGTCCAACTATCTCGCAGCAGCGGTGCTGGCTCCGGAGGCTGCCGCAGTGGAGCACCTGCGAGAAGCGAAAGAGAAGAAGGACATTTCGGTCGAAGACATCAAGGAGCTTTTCTACATTTCTTATGAGATGGCTGGACACAGGCTCACGAATCTGGCGACCGAACACCTCGACCTCACGCTTCACTTCCTGCGCTCCGACAACGAAGGTGTTGTCTGGAAGGCTTACGAGAACAACGGCGTGCCGCTGCCAACCGATGCTTTCGGTGGTTTCGAGGGCCAGAGGCTGTGCCGCGAGTGGGGTACCCGTCAGGCGTTCCACAGCGACGATGCCTTCGCGTTGTATTACCAGTACACCGATACCGCCGATGGTGAGTACTGGTGTGTCACCTATGTGGAGCCGGACCGCTCACCTCCGCACGCAATTACTGTTGGGACCGATGCTCGTCAGGCTCGTTTCTTCCGAGGGAGCGAGACCCCGCGTCGCACCACATCGAGCTGTCCTGACCCAGGCTGCTGTCGAGAGCCGCACCCGTCGCAACGTCAACGATGGTCGACCGTGGCTTGGCCCTCGGCCCGAGACCGCAGCCATATCGTTTCGGGCCTGCCTGCTGCCCGCGAGGCATTCAGCCGGTTTCCGGGCGTTGACCTCGTCGAGGTCTATAGCTTCCTTGACCGGCGTTCTGAATAACCCACCGGCTGGTCTGGTTGGCTTGTTGCGTTCCCCAGGGGATCGAAACTATTGATTCAGCCGAGCGAGACGATGTGGTGTTGATCGCCGTGGTTGCGTTTCGCTTCGTACATAGCGGCGTCGGCCTTGGCCAGCAGATCCTCAAGTGTGGCTGGGGCAGGAGCAATAACGGCGCCGATGCTGGCTGAGATGGTGACGGTGGAGGAGCCGATGTCGATCTCTCGGCGCAATTCTTGGAGTGCGCGATCGGCGATGACCTGGACACGAGCGGCGTCTACCGGACGATCAGCGCTCGCTCCAACCAGGATGACGAACTCGTCACCACCCATTCGAGCGAGGAGATCCACGCTGCGCGTGACCGATTGCAGCCGTTTGGCCGCGGTCGCGAGCACTAGGTCGCCAGCCGCGTGTCCGTACTCATCGTTCACCGGCTTGAAGCCGTCGAGGTCAATGAACAATATGGCTGCCGTTTCGGAATCGGTGTTCGTGAGCACCTCGGTTGCTCGCCGATGAAAACCTTCGCGATTAGGTAGCTGGGTCAATCGGTCATGTGTGGCTGCATGTTCAAGCAGCGCATCAGCCCGGGCTCGCAACAACACAACGCTGGCGAGTTCGTTTGCTCGGGCCAGGCGGTCTATGGGGCCAGTTACCGGTTGTTGTGTACTGGCACCACATGCCACGATCCGATACGGGTTTGGCACAGATGTTGACTCAGGTGAGGTGTGCCAGAACTCCTGGTAGCCAGCTGCGAACAGGTCCTCGCCGACCCCGCCTGGAAACCGCGACACGACCGTGCGTTCGGGCGCACGCCCAGCAACGTTCCAGGGTTGTGGGTCTCGTGCGTTTGTCAGGATGCGTTCGAGATGTTTGCTGGTTGCACCAATGACCCGGTAGCTGCCGTCGCCTCGTGGTTCGAGCACCGCGGCATCGAGACCGAGTGGAGGTAACGCAATCATTCCGGTGATCAGTTTCAAGATGGCATCGATGGGTTCACCCTGTGCCAGGCCGGTCAAGCCACGGCGCAAGATGTCCTGTTCGTGGGCCGGCCGGATGTCGTAGATAATGCCCCCAACTGCGGGGTCGTTGATACCACCAGCACCGGTCATAACAACGGGTACGACATGCCCGCCGGGTGTGACGAGCCGAGTGTTTATCGGTGCCCACGGCGACCCCCCCAAACGCGTTTGCATCGGCCGAGTTGGCCAGCTCAAAGAACGCTTCCGCGATCGTCTCGGCATCGTCGTGGTGGATGTAGTCGAGCACGCTGGTGCCAACGGAGCCTCGGAGGTCCCAGTTTCCCATCCGCTCGATGGCACGGTTGCCGTACATGATCTCGCCCGCAGCGTTGACGACCAGCACAGGTGACGGCCACTCGTGCAACACCCGCCGATAGAACTCAGGGTTCTGGGGAAACGCGGGGTCTGGAGCGAATGGCGGGTTCGGCTCGGTCATCTGGACAGTATTGCGCCGCACCTCGGTTCGGTGCACACCAACATGTCGGACATCGTTGCGGTCCCCGTGCCACCGGGACTCCAGACGCGACGCTGCCGACCGAGTCTGGTTTGGGAACAACCAGACTCGGTCGGCAGATCTGTAATCTCCCGCCGGCGCCCACGCTTGGGAGGCATTTGACGCCGGCAGGAGAAGAAGTCGTGGTTAGCTTTCTTGCGGACGTTTGACCGCAGTTGCGCTGTCAGTGAAGCTGCCGGCAAAGGCAGTCTCAAGGCCATAGCCAGCCGAACCGTGTTCGCTTACGTCGAGGCCAGCAATTTCTTCCTCGGCGGTGACCCGGAGCATGTTCGTCTTCTTGAGTACGAAGAACAGCAGGCCGGTTGTGGAGAGCACCCAGGCGGCGACGATTACGACACCGATGAGTTGCATGACAAGCTGGGAGACGCCGCCACCGTAGAACAGGCCAGCGTCCTCTCGGCCTAGGAAGGCATCGTCCCACTTGGCGAACAGGCCGATTGCGAGCGTGCCCCACACGCCGCAGATTCCGTGAACCGAGACGGCGCCGACTGGATCGTCGATGCGGATGCGCTCAAAGAACAAGACGCTGAAGACCACGATCACACCGCCAATTGCTCCGGTCATCACAGCACCAAAGGGTGTCATCGTTCCCGTACCAGCGGTGATCGAGACGAGACCAGCAAGAATGCCGTTGGCGGTCATGGCAACATCCAAGAAGCCAACCTTCATCCACATGACCAGTCCGGCCATGAAACCACCGGCAGCTGCTGCCATCATCGTGGTAACACCGACTCGGATTACGGCGTTGTCTGCAGCAAGTTCGGAACCTGCGTTGAAGCCGAACCAGCCAAACCACAGAACGAAGACACCAATGACGGTGAAGGCGATGTTGTGGCCAGGGATTGCTCGTGGTTTGCCGTCGACGTGGTGGTATTTACCAATACGAGGTCCGAGGAAGTAGGCGCCCATCAAGGCGGCCCAGCCTCCGGCTGAGTGAACGATTGACGAACCTGCGAAGTCGCTGAAAGCTGCGTCACCAACGGTGATGCGGTTCAAGATGCCGTCGCCCTGCCAGAACATGTGGACAACAACGGGGTAGATGAATGCCGTCATCACTGCGCTGAAGATGAGGTAACCCGTGATCTTGGTGCGCCCAGCCATCGCGCCCGACGCAATCGTTACTGCTGCTGCGGCGAAGACCACCTGGAAGAAGAACGGTGTGTAGCCGGAGTAGCCGCCATCGAAGCTGCCGTCGCCGAAGCCGCTGAGGAAGAAGCTGTCGCTTCCGATCCATTTGCCGTCGCCGAAGGCAATGCCGTAACCCACGGCCCAGAAGGCCAAGGCTCCGATGCACATATCGGCCATGTTCTTGGCCATGATGTTGGCCACGTTTTTGGCTCGTGTCAGACCGGCCTCGACAAGACCGAAACCGGCTTGCATCAAGAAGACCAAGATGCCGGCAATGAATACCCAGATGTTGTCGAGTGTTGCCTGGACCAATTCGGCCTCGGACATTTCTTGTGCCATTGCCGGAGCAGATGGCAGTAGCCCGAACATCACTGCGCCAATAGCGGTGATTAAGAACTTACGTTTCATTTTGTTACCTCCCGTGACCGACGCCTTGTGCGTGGTCGTTGCGTGAAGGCCAAGCTAGGAACGCACTATTTCATCGATGTTCCCGCCGAATGAACGCTCTGCTTCTGCAGTGTTTCGTCAGCGTTTCGACGTGCAGCGGGCGAACAGAAGCAACCATGTCCGACGAACGTCGGCCCTGAGCGGAGCGGAGTAACTCAGGTAGGAGCGAGGGACGAGCGGGAGGAGACGACGGAGGAGGCGACCAGCATCAGGTGGAACCATGTCCGACGAACGTCGGCCCTGAGCGGAGCGGAGTAACTCAGGTAGGAGCGAGGGACGAGCGGGAGGAGACGACGGAGGAGGCGACCAGCATCAGGTGGAACCATGTCCGACGAACGTCGGCCCTGAGCGGAGCGGAGTAACTCAGAAGCAAGCAAACAAAATCTAATTGTCGCGTTCCCAGATGAAGTTGGCGAGTTCGATGAGTTCGGTTTTGGCCGCTGGAGCGAGTTCGACGGTATCGAGGGTGGCGATTGCCTGGTCGAGATAGTCACGAGCGATGGTTTGTACTTGGTCGCGGATGCCAGCGGATTCGAGCTGAGCGGCGAGTGATTGAATCTGTTGGTCGTTCATGGGTTCGGTGAATGCGGCGCGGACTGCGTCGCCGATAGTGCCGCCTCGATCAAACGCGATGGCGATGGGCATTGACTTCTTCTGCTCGCGTAGATCGTTGCCAACCGGTTTGCCGGTGGCGGCTGCATCACCCCAAATGCCCAGAACATCGTCGACGGCTTGGAACGCGATGCCGAGCGTCATCCCGAAGTGTTCGAGTGCGCCGACTTGGGCATCGCTGCCTCCGCCGAGCACTGCGCCGATGGCGGTCGATTGTGCCAGCAGCGCACCGGTCTTGTTTGCCTCCATGGCGATGCATTCGTCGAGGGTCGCGGTGTCGCCCCGGTCGAGCGCAACATCTTGTGCTTGGCCAGCAATCATGGCCGAGGTCGCCTTGACCAGACGTCGGGTTGCGGCTGCGCCGTGGGGAGTGCGGTCATCGTCGAGAAGTACTTCGAATGCCAGTGCATGCATGGCGTCGCCAACAACGATGCCTTCGCCGACGCCGAACACATCCCACACCGTTGCCCGATGGCGCCGGGTGCGGTCGTTGTCCATGATGTCGTCGTGGATCAGCGAGAAGTTGTGGATGAGTTCCACGGCTACTCCACCGGAAATTGCGGCGTTTGGCAGCCCGTGCACTGCTTCTGTTCCGAGCATCGCCAGAGCCGATCGCACCCCTTTGCCGCTCCCTGCGTCGGAAGGATTGCCATCCTGGTCCGTCCAGCCAAGGTGATAGGTCACTGGCAAGCGAAGGTTTTCATCAAGCGAATCGACCGCGGCCCGCAGTGCTGGTTCGACGAGGAGTTTGGCTCGATTGAGCGCCGCTGGGGTCACCGTGTGCACGTTATGTCACGTCGCTGAGCTTCACCCGGTTGATACTCATTTTTGTCAGCCGGAACACACGAGTGCCGAAACGGGTCATACGGCGCAGGGAACCAGGTGGGTGCCTAATAAGGAGAGGTCAGTACCGAGGCGCCGGCAGCTGGCCGCACTGCGTAGAGCTTCGTTGGTGCGATGGCCTGCTGTTGTGGCGGGGCCTCGAACGATTCGGTGATGTGGGCAACGAAGGATTGCGACGATGCGCTCTCGACCAAGGCGACGGCGGCGCCAGCGAAACCGCCACCAGTCATGCGCGCCCCCAGGCAGCCATCTGTGTTTTGAGCCATGGCCACAATGCGGTCGAGCGCTGGCCCCGACACGTCGTAGTCATCCCGCAGGCTGGAATGGCTCTGGTTCATTAATTGCCCGAGCTCGGTGGCGTTTCCAGCTCGCATCGCCGCGGCGGCGTCGAGGGTTCGGATGTTCTCGCTGATGACATGGAAGGCACGTCGGCGAATTCTTTTGTCGTTCAGTGCGCCGACCTGATCCAGGGCGGCGTCTCGGAGCGCGGCCACACCCAGGGTTGCAGCGGCAGTTATGCAGTCGGCTCGGCGGGCCGCGTATTCGCTGTCAACAAGTTCTCGTCGAGTCCCGGTGTCCATGATGATCACATCGACTCCTGCTGGAAGCGGCACCGGCGTGGCCGAGAGGTCGCGGCAGTCGATCAACGATGCGGCGCCGTCGGCGCTGGTAGCTGATGCGAGCTGATCCATGATGCCGCTTGGGAATCCCATGACGTCGTTCTCGACCCGCTGGCCAACGCGTGCGAGTGCGTTGGCTTCGATCGTGCCCCCAGCCGAAGTTACAAAGGCCAGCCCGGAGGCAACCTCGAGCGCAGCCGACGACGACAAGCTCGCGCCCGCCGGGATGTCGCTGGCCAGGCAGCCTTGCCAGCCAGCAGCGGGGTACCCCGCATCGATCAGCATTGCGGCGGTGCCATGTACATAGGTGAACCATCCGCCTTGTTCGACCCCATCGGCGATCGCAAACTCAGCTGGTTCAAAACCTTCCGACGTTGCCACGACCCTGCCGTCGTTGCGGGGTTCGCCCGCGATCACGACTTCGAACGGCAGCGCCATGGGAAGCGCAAAACCGTCGTTGTAGTCGGTGTGTTCGCCGATGAGGTTCACTCGTCCGGGGGCACGAACCACCAGGGTTGGTTCGTTTCCGTAGTTGGTGACATAACCGGCGATGGCCCTGTCGAGTGCAGTTGGTGTGATCACGAAATAGTGCTGTCGGGGCGAGGGGCTGATTGTGCTCGAACCAGTTTCCCAATGGCTGCTAACGCAACGACCATGGCAATGATCTGGGTTGGGTTGAGCGGTTCGTCGAGGAAGATCCAGGCGATTGCCGACGACACCAGGGGAACCAGCAAGGTCATGGTGCTGCCGAGCCACAACGGGATACGGACGATCGACCAGTTCATCATGTTGTGGCCGAGTAACCCTGCGCCCAACGCCATGCCAATCAGCCACAACCAGTCGCTCCATGCTGGCCATGCCAATGACTGGCCAAATGCCAGTGCTAACGGTGCGTTTGCGAGCGCAACGATGAGTGCTGCAGCAAGTGTGTAGTCGGTGGGGCTCACGACACCGTCGGCTCGTTTGGCGAACACGAAATAGGCAGACCATGACGCCAATGCGCCAACAGCGGCCAGGTCCCCCCAGATGTTGGCGTCGCCGCTGTTGCTGCCAGCGAGCACGATGACGACAACACCGGCCAAGGCGACCAGGCCAAGGATCATGTCTGCCCGTCGTAACCGTTCGCCCAGGAATCGCACGCCGTACGCGGTGAGGATGAGCGGTTGGAGCGCGCCGATGATGGTGGCGTTGACCACGGTGGTGAGTTTGATGGCGGTGAAGAAGAAGGCCACATCTGCCGCAAGAAGCAGCCCACCAGGGATCGATTTCTTGAACGCATCCCATGACAGGTACTGGCGTCGGGTCGCTCGCCAGATGCTGATGACCACGAAGTAGGTCATAAATCGGTAGGCGGCAATGGCGAGTGCGCCCTGAGGTAGGACTTTGGCGATAACGCTGCTTGCTCCCCACGCGGTCACTGCGACGGCGGCAGCAAGCAGCCCTCTGTTTAGTTCGGTGGTTGCCGCTGGGGCCGGTGCGACGGGCGCAGCACGAGTAGACACCAGCGAAGGCTACGTGAGCATGTCAGATCGGCCGTGATGATGTGACGAAGAATCTTGCGCTTACTAGTAACGACTTGCCGAATTGTATTGTCTAATGGGTTGTGCGTTCCGCCGAACGCGACTGAGTCTCCGAGAGAAAGACACGCCGTGTCTGCGAATGCTGAAGCCATTGAGCTTGTCAAGAGTGTTGAATCGACCATGGAATCCCTCATGGCTGAACACCGTGAGCGCCGCGAGCACTGGTATTTCCACGATTTTATCGATTGGGAAAAGGGCGCCAGTTTCAAGGACAAGCCGTGGGATGAGTCCGAGTCGACCTTGTCGCCTGAAGTGCGTACCGCTTTTGTGCTGAACCTGTTGACCGAAGACAATCTTCCGTATTACACATCGTTGTTCGGTACCTACTTCGACGAAGATTCGATCATGAAGAGGTGGTCGCGGTTGTGGACCGCTGAAGAGGGCCAGCATGCCATTGCCATGCGTTCCTATCTTTTGACCAGCCGCAACTGTGATCCCAAACTCCTCGAAGATGATCGTATGGCCACCGTCGAGGGTGGTTGGGATCCAGGCTTTGCGACGGTCGTGGATATGTTCTGTTACACCTCGGCGCAAGAACTCGCGACTCGCATCAGCCACCGCAATACCGGCGTCAAGTCCGACTGCGAAACAGCACATGCGCTCATGGCCAAGATCGCTCGCGACGAGAACCATCATTTCTTGTTCTACCGGGGTGTCACGACCGAGATGTTGGCCCAGGCTCCCAATGTGGTGCTTCCGGCGTTAAATCGGGTGCTGCAGAACTTCGACATGCCGGGTACGAAGATCCCTGGTTTCGGCCGCCGGGCGCTGCAGATGGCTCGCATCGGCATCTACAACCAGCGCATTCACGCGGAGAACATTGTTGAACCATTGCTTCGTTTTTGGAAGATTGAGGACATCACGGATCTGTCGCCTGAGGCCGAACAAGCTCGCGACGAAATCATGGGGATCTGCCCGATGCTGATCAAGGGTGCCGAGAAGTTCGAAGCCCGCCAGAATCGCATTTCAGCGAAGGCTACTGCGGTCGCCTAGACCTGGCCAAGATGCCGGTCCGTAGTGGTGCGGGGCGAGCTAGAAAACCAGAAAATCCCCCGCCGGTGGCGGGGGATTTGTTCTGCGCGCTTGGAGGGACTCGAACCCCCAACCTCCTGATCCGTAGTCAGGTGCTCTATCCAATTGGGCGACAAGCGCAGGAGAACGATCGTAGCCTGCGATTTGCACGCTGCAATGCAGTTTTTTCGATTCGGCTTCATTGACTTCGGCCTGAGCGCTGTCGAGTGGGACTTCGATGTGACATCGATCACCTGGGAAGCGTGAGGTTGGCCACAAAACTGCGGTGTGGCTTCGAGGAGAGTGGATCGGAAGAACCGAACCACAAGGAACCACATGAACATTCGTGGTCTTAGCATCTCGATCTTGCTTTGGTGGTGGTGGCCGCATACGGAGGCTCCAGCGATGATTCGTCGGGGCCGGTTACGGCTGCGGCCGCGCAAGCCAACCCTTTTCTGCTGTGACCCAGGCAAGTGGGGCCTCCGACGCTTCGACACCGTCTGACGCTGGTGTTGCTGTTGACGATCTACTCGATGCAACAGAGGACGCATTCGACGATCTGGCCGATTCACTCGAAGATGCACAGCGGGCATCGGGTAGTGGTTCGATGACGCTGACAGCGGGGGGATCAGAGCTGGTCATTCGGGCCGGTGTTGTGCGCCTTTGGCCCCGACGAGATCGGCCAAGAAGGTGCTGAGTTCGTTTTGTCAAGCATTCAGGACGGCATCCAGATGTATGTTTCGATCGATGCGTTCGGCCATTCGGTAAGCATCAATGACATCGAGGATTTCCAGAATCCGTCGGTGTCGCTTGAGAGCTTCGACCGCGAAGAGATCATCTCGATCGATGGTAAGAGCTTCAGTGGCAGTGCCGAGTTCATAGATAACACGACCGAATCATTCGAAACCGTCCCTGGCAGCTTCAGCGGCACCTGCCCTTGAGCCGAACGATTACCGCGAAAAACGAAAACAACCCCTTGCCAACTAAAGCTTGACAAAGGCTTCGCAGCGCTGCTGCTCCGATCCAGCTGGGTGGTTGCCTATGGGTCACAAAGCCAAGCAACCGCAGAAGGTGGCAGGGTCGCGACCCTATTTTGAAGCCGTTCAGACAGCTGGCGGGTCCACCGACATCACCGCGCCGTCGGCAAGTGAAATGAGCACAGGTTCGATGTCGGCTCGAATCTTGTCTACGGCGACGTCGTACAGATCGGCAATCGTCTCGGCCAATTCGGCAACGGTGATCGGTTCGGCGGCGAGTTGCCAGATGATGTCGCCGGGCGTCGAAATTCGCAGCGATCCTGTCTGTGTCGGTGAGCACACGAGCACGCCGTCGAGTAGTTGGCGGTGGAGTGCGTCTGGCGCTCGGCAGATCACGGTGTCGTCCCTGAAGCGATCAACCATGGCGTCGTAGCCTTCGTAGAGCCGGTTGTAGGTGGGAGCTTGCGGTCCAGCCGTGACTCTGCAGATATTCGGCACTCGGGGCAACGATGGCACGTGCGTATCGGAGCCGGGGCCGTAGCCCAGGGATGACCGCGAGCGAGGCCAGGGGGAGCGGCTGTAGCTGCGAGCGGCGGTCAGATAGCTGCCCATCAGCCACTGTCCGCGTCGAGGCACGGTCAGGGCGTGTGTAGTTCGATGAAGCCGACGGCCACTTGGGCGCCCACCGTCTCGATGGCAGCTGCGGCGGCTCGTTGCACCACCGCGGTGCCGTTCCAACGAGCGGCGATGGCCACAATCTGGTCGAGGTCGACGTCGAGATGTTGGAGACACAGCAGCAGGTCTCGTACCGAGCACAACCGCACCGGATAGTCGCCAAGTGCCACGTTGTAGCAGGCGTGTAGAAACTGGTGCTCGGCGCTGAGCGCCAACAGTGGTCGTGTGCCGATGCTGATTTCGGTCCCAGATGTGAACAACTCATCGAGGCCGATTGTGAGCCCAAACGGTCCGGTCACGAACGTGCGGTGAAGGTTGTCGATGATCGAGATCAGACACATGGCTGCCGAATGCTTCGCCGTTACGAGATCACGGCGTATCACCGACCCGGGACTATCCGCCCTGCTCCAGATCATCGAGGACCGGCCAGGCGGATCTCACCCCGAGACAAACAGAACCCCGCAACCTTAAAAGGTAGCGGGGTTCGAGCTTGAGGCTGTTGGCGGAGAGAGAGGGATTCGAACCCTCGAACAGGTTACCCCGTTACATCCTTAGCAGGGATGCGCCTTCAACCGGACTCGGCCACCTCTCCATACGGTTTGTTGCGTGCAACATGCCGAATCAAAACTTTATCGGTGAAATCGCCGGTTGCGCTCGCTATATTCGATGACGGAAGGATGGCAGAGCGGACGATTGCGTTAGTCTTGAAAACTAATGGGCCTTCACGGGTCCCGGGGGTTCGAATCCCCCTCCTTCCGCTCTAGCGTTTCAATGAGATTCGCAGCACAAACCCCCGGCCTGCAGGCTGGGGGTTTGTTCGTTTTCGGATCAGCTGTGTGGTCAGCTGACTATTCTTTCGATACGGAGAACAATTCCTAACAACCACATAGGTCATGCCGACTATGTACAGGAAGTATCCTTGTCGACGTCGTAGAACGATCGGACCAGCAACGTGAACGACACCGCTACAAAATCAGCGAAGGCTCGTAAACCGAACGTCGGCAATGACCCAACCGCTGGCGACAAGGTCAAACGATGGCAGGTTGGCTTCTACGCGTTTGCGATCGGTGTATGCGCAATCATGATCAGCGTCAGCCTCTTCTACATCCTGACCGGCCGGTTCTCGCGGATATTCACTGCTGCGGCAGCTCTGGTCGCCGGCCTGTCGTGGGGTCTGCTCACCGCCAAGAACGGTTCCTTCGAAGAACCCGCCGGCAGCATGGTGGGGGAGTCCGAAGCAGCGTTGACCAACTTCGTGCACCAGGTCGCAGACTCGGTTGGTGCACCCATGCCCGACACCATCTATTTGGTGACCGCTGCCGAATTCGGCATCACCGAGTCCACCCAGTACTTCGGCCGCACGGTCGAACAGAGCGTGTTGACGATCGGTCTGCCGTACTTGCGGTCCATGACTCGTCATGAACTGGCCGCGCTGCTCGCTTATGAACTCGCCCACTACGCCGACATAGGCGTACTCGAGGGTGTCCGAGCCCAACGCAGTCTGCGAGCGGCGCAGGACCTGATTGCCAAAGAGCGTCAAGGATTTGTCAACGGCGTCTACGGCTCCTACGCCCGAAAAATGTTCCGCAGCGTTGGCGGGGTTGCGGTTGCCCAGGAAGAAGCAGCGGAACGTGTCGCCATCGAGGCGTACGGAAACACAGCACTTGCCTCGGCGCTGCTCAAACTCGACGACACCGCAGTGGCCTTCGATCAGATGCTGCGCGAGTATGTCGTGCCTGCCTTGCAGAATCAGATGCATCCCGACGACTTGTTTGGGGGCTTCGGCGAGATGCTGCAGTCCACGGTTCGATCCAACGAGCGCAGCCGAGATGTCGAACGTCGCCGGGCCAAGGACCGCAACGAGTTCGAGCTACACCTGACCCCCGCCGAACGCATCGAGCGGATCGAGACGATGGTTTCCCAAAACGGAACAGCCGACCTCGAAGGCGCCGAGCAACCGGCATACACGCTGCTCGACGAAGACGCTCGTTCGACCGAAATCGCTGTGGGCACGTGGGCCACGAAACTCATGACTCATCGCACCGAACCACGCTCATGGGACGACCTCGTCGATGAGGTCTACTCCGTCAAGACAGAGAGCCTTGCGTCGATCGTGTTCGACGACGAAGTCGCCGCGACCGATCAACTCGAGCAGGCCTTCACCTGGTCGACCGACGACACATGGTCCAACGTCGATGGATCGATGCAGGCCTGCCTGAAGTCGATCAAGGACCCAACCGAACGCCGCACCAAGTGGGCCAGATGTGTGGTGGTCGAAGCCGCTGCTGCCACCGGCGCGTACTCGTGGGAGCACAGTTGGGATGGCCCACCGGTTCTCGTGGATGCATCCGGTGATTCCCTCGATGCCATCGGGATTGCATCCCTCATCGCCGACGGCAACGCCGCGCAAGCGCGTTCTCGGTTCGAAGCAGCCACGTCCAACCTCTGACCCTGATCAGGACGGTGACTCAGTCGGTGATGCGGCGGGTGAGCAGATAACCCAGGCTGGCCACAGCCCACCAGAACATGACGGCGCCCACGCTGACCGCAAAGAGATAGACAAGGCGGCGACCGAAGTTTCCGGCGTCCAGGCTTACGAGTCCGATCACGAAGACGAGTACGCCGATACCGGCTCCGCAGTAAAACGGCACGCCTTCGAGCGCTCTCGTCAGCGACTCTTCGAAGGCAACTGCATTAACCAACAACACGATCAGCCACAGCACGACCGCCCACAGGTAAGGAGTGGACGTGATGCCACGGTCGAGCGCCTCGTCTGGCCGCAATCGTTCGGTGACCAGGCCAGCGACGAGCAACGCGACTGCAAGCAACGCCGCCTGGCGAAGTGCGAACACGATGCGGCCATTCAGCGGCATCACTGTCAGCGGCATCACTGTCAGCGGCGTCACTGTGGCTGGCGTCGGTGTCGCTGGCGTCGGTGCGGTGGTCTCAGACGTGGTGTCAGTCATTGATCTGCGAGCGAATTGAGGCGAGCCAGTCTTCGGCGGATCGCCATGCAGCGTTTGCGTCGGCCCGCACTTCGCTGGATCCGTTGCCGACAGTGGGGTAGGAACCCAAGAACTTCACGTCGGCCTGTTTGGCCATAATGTTCTTTAGGGCATCAGCCACGACGGCATCAGAGATATGCCCGTCGAGATCCATAATAAAACAGTAGTTACCTAGCCCCTTTTTGGTGGGACGGCTCTCGAGCTTCGACAGGTTGATCTGGCGAGCCGAGAACTCTTGCAAGATCGAGAGAAGCGAGCCAGGTCGGTCATCGCGCTGAAAGATCACAATCGATGTCTTGTCGTGGCCGGTGATCTTGGGCACACCGTGGCGGGCGACGGTCACGAAACGTGTCTGGTTGTCTTCGGTGTCCTCGATGCTGTTGGACAGCTCGACCAGTCCATAAATGGAGCCTGCCAGCGAGTTGCCGATTGCGGCGACAGTGGGATCCTGTGCCTTAGCCACCAGTTCGACGGCATCGGCGGTGGAGTTCGCGGCCGTGTGGCGAGCGTTGGGTAGATGTTCGGCGAGCCAGACTCGGCATTGAGCGATGGCATGTGGGAACGACACGACCGTCTCGATCGAATCGAGCGTGGCCCCCGGAGCCACCAGAAGCTCCATCGAAATCGGGATGACAACTTCGCGCTGGATCAGCAAGTTCGATGAGAACGCCAGCGTGTCAATGGTGGCATTGACCGTGCCTTCGATGCTGTTCTCGATTGCAGCGAACCCAAGATCAAGTTCGCCGGTCTCGACGGCATTCAGCACTGCTGGCATGGAACTAAATAGCTGAGCGTCACAGTCGGCCAGGTCGGGCTCAGAAAGTACCGCCTGTTCAGTGAAGGTGCCATGGGGCCCTAGATAACCGATCGTGCGCTGAGAAGTCACCGTATAACTCTAGAACGCATCGCCTCGAACACTTCGCTCGTTCATCTGTGACGCTCAGGCGACATGTGTTCGCTATGTCCTGCAAGAACACAGCCGCGTATGTCGCGGACTCTGGCTCACAGATGTGAGTGTCGGTCACGGAGCGTCGCGGATCTAGGGTGGGGGTTATGTCGAACGTGTACTTCCGCCAACTGCTGTCAGGGCGAGACTTTGCCCAGGACGATCAAATCGCCCGCCAGATGCGCAACTTCTGTTATCTCGTTGGCGACCCGGAAACCGGCAAGGCCGTCGTTGTTGATCCGGCCTACAACGTGGGTGACCTGATTGAGATCGCTGACGCCGACGGTATGGAGATTGTTGGCGCGCTGGCCACGCATTATCACGCCGACCATGTTGGCGGTTCCATGATGGGCTACAAACTCGAGGGCATCGCCGAGTTGCTAACTCAGAAGCAGATCCCGGTGCACGTGCAGGCAGCCGAGGCCGAGTTCGTGCGCAAGGTCACCGGTGTCACCAACGATGATCTCGTGATCCACGATGGCAGCGACACGATGATGGTTGGCAATGTCCCCATCGAACTGATCCACACACCGGGGCACACACCCGGTAGTCAGACCTTCCTGGTCGACAACCACTTCTTGGGCGGCGACACATTGTTCATCGAAGGATGCGGTCGCACCGATCTGCCCGGCGGCGACCCGGCAGAGCTCTACACCACGCTCACCCAACGATTGGCGCATGTGCCCGACGAAGCGGTGTTGTTCCCGGGCCATCTCTACTCGCCAGAGCCGTCGCAGACGATGGCCAAGACTCGTCAATACAACTATGTGTTTGCGCCCAAGAGCGCGGAGCAGTGGCTCATGATGTTCGGCCAGTAAACACCGCCTGTCGCTAAACACCGCCTGTCGTTGCTCAGGATGGGGTGGGTAGATCAGCTCACTGAACGACGCAACGCCTGGTGCACACGTAGATGTGTCGACAGGCAGGTGTGGCAATGCATGCCGTGCAGCAACTCGAGCCGTCACAGCACGGTCTGACTGCAACCGACCACCCGGTGTTACGCAACCTCATGGCCAACCCGGCAATCGCCTGTGCCGAAGAAGTTCGTGTGTTGTGCCAACGGCTTGCGTTACCCAAGGCCGAGTTGGCTGCAACCAAGGCCACGGCTTCAGCCCCACGGCATCGTTTGAAGAGCACATGGCGGAACGGGCGTTCCTTCACGCCTCGATGGTCGACGGGGAGTCTCGAAGCTGGTTATTGGTCGAATAGTCCTAGGTCCCAAACCTCCCAAAACCTCGCACTAGAGCCGTTTTGCGTCTTGGTATGTCATCCGCAGGGGGTAATCCAGAAAATGTTGGCGATCTTTGCCAGACTGAGGACGTTCATACGGCGGTCACTGCCCATTTTCGGCGGACCAAAATTCCATTGAGAGGAACTTTCCATGGACTTCAGCAAACTCAGTCAAAGCAACATGATCGCTGGCGGCGGTGGCATCGTAGCTTTTATTGCTTCGATACTTCCCTGGTACAGCTTCGACTTTGGGTTCGACCTTCCCGGCGTTGACACCAGCATAAACGCATGGAGTGCTGGCTTCGCTGCCTGGTTCGGTTGCTTGCTTGCACTCGCAGCTGGTGTCCTTATCGCACTCAAAGCAATGGGCATGTTCGAAGCCAAAGTCCTGGGTATGGAAACCGAACAAGTCGCGATGGTGCTCGCTGGACTTGGTTTCGTCCTGGTTGTACTGCGTTGGCTTACCGAAACCAGTAACACGGCGATCGGCCTCTACCTTGGGCTCATCGCAACCGCAGCCACCGCTGCTGGGGCCTTCTTGTCGGGCAAGGATTCCGGTATCGGCATTCCTACAGCTGACGACTTCAAGGGCTCTGGTGGCGACGATGCTGCCAGCGGCGGCACGTCTACCTTCTAACACGTCTACCTTCTAAATTTTCTACCTTCTAGATTACGGTCTAAATACGGTGCGCTGAACGCACACTCGGGCGCGCCTTGTGCCTACATTCAGTTACGCATTAAGCGGTCGGGCCACGTCGGGTCCCGGCCGTTTGGTCGTTTTCAGGTCAAGGTTTGGTGACAGAGCGCCTAGCCCGGCGGCAAGGATCGTCGGTCAGAACCAATACGTGACGCCCCGACGTCGGCGCTGGCGCCTGCCCTACGCCCGTGGGAGAACGCCAGACCGTCGTGGCGGACCGTGGCTCGGCGGCCGCGGCTGACGTCGAAGTTGTCGCCGACGTACCGATCGACAGCATCGCGGGCGAGCACCAGCGCCTGCTCGGCGGCCTGGCCAACGACTGCGTGGGTGTGGCCTGAACGTCGAAGGCGATCGGCGACTTCGAGCGCGAAGCCACGAAGGAAGCTGCGCTTTTGCACAACCGGGCTTCCGGCGGTCGCCTGGGGATCGAGGCTGTCGAGTCGTTTCAGTGCCTGGAGTTCGAGTGACGTGGCCAGCAGCCGCACCAGTTGGCGATCCTGTTCTCGTCCAATCAGTGTCAGGCTCGCGACCTTGGATGAGCCATAACCGGACAGCGTGAGTATCTGGCAACGGTTCGCTTTGGCTGCAGCGCTCCAGATCAATGACCGCTCCTTGGTGTAGGTCCCGGTCATGGGCACGGTGTCGTGCCCAACCGACGTGGGATCGGCGCCGGTAAGCCTGGCTTGATCGATTGCGTGGTCATTGATGAGCTGTTGTGCCTTGGCCATAAATGCATCGGCTTCGGCGGGATACGGCGATGACTCGGCTTTGGCAATGAGTGCTTGCACTCGAGTGATGATCGTGTTCACGAGAAAATGCTTCCTTGTGTGGGAGTTGGAGGGGAAGCGACTCTGAACTTAGCGCGCCCCTGTGACACCTACGCCGTGTGGCCCCGACCTCGTGTGACAGTCAGCTGGCGCACCCACTCGAAAAGTTACGTCCCCAGGGGGAGATAACTTTTCGTTGTTGTTGGTGTTCCTCTCGCCTACGTGAAAACTTTCACAAAACTTCGTTGAGGGGTGTCATCGTTGAACACGAATTCGCTTGCCCGTTCGCCCAGGCTGAGAGATAGAGTGATCCCGCTCACTCATGCTGAGCGTCACGCGCGAGTGGCGGAATTGGCAGACGCGCAGGCTTCAGGTGCCTGTGTCCTTAGGGATGTGGGGGTTCAAGTCCCCCCTCGCGCACAGCAAGAAACGAGCTCGCAGCCCCGCCATCTGGCGGGGCTGCGGCCTTTTTACCTGAAGCCCCCAGCCCTCGTGCTGTACTGGCATCATGAGTCTTCACGACGAATTGCTGACCCGGGCTGACGAGCTCATGCAGAACGCTCCAGGGCAGGTTTCGGTCCGCCGGATCTCCCACATCGACGAGGTCAAGGTGCTGCGGGCAGCGCGCCAGTTACTTACCGCCGATGAGAGTGCCGAACTGCGAGATCTCCGACTGCAGATGATGGAGCGACTCGATGGGTCGGCCGCTGCAGTTGTCCCGATACAAGTCGAGAAGAAGAAGGGCCTTCTCGGTCCGCTGTTGTCGCCCTTGCTCGCGGCCGTAAAAGGCGCATCGGTCGAGATGCGAGCCCAGGGCGAGTTCGCTCACATGACCAACCAGGGTGGGGGCCCTGCTCAGCTCCCCGCACCTGCCGCATTACTCGACGCCGCCGAGGCCTGGGCCTTGTCACAGATGGTTGCTGACCGTACCGATGATGACCTGTCCGTGCTGCGGCGCAGCTGGGACAACGCCTCGATCGAACCGGTGGTGTAACGGCTACTCACCGGCGGATTTGGTGCCAACCCCCTGACTGTCGTATCACTCGGAGATGTCTGAACAGGTAACGACAACCCATTTCGATATCGACGGTGACCAAGATCCTCGTCGGGTCGCGCTCATCACGATGGACGACGGCAAAGCCAATGCGCTGTCGCGGTCGATGATCGCAGACATACGGAGAGCCCTGACCGCCGCCGAAGCGGACCCCAACTGCATCGCTGCGGTAGTCGCCGGTCGCGAAGGTCGCTTCTGCGCTGGATTCGATCTGAGCGTGATTCAGGCAGGCGATACGAGTGCAGTGGCCGAGATGGTGGCCGATGGCGGGGAACTCGTGCGCCATATGTACGGGTCCACGATCCCTGTCGTGGCAGCGTGCACCGGACACGCCCTTGCGGCCGGCGCACTCATGCTGCTCGGTGCCGATATTCGAGTCGGCGCCGACGGCCCATTCAAAGTCGGCCTGAACGAGGTCGCTATCGGCATGACACTGCCCGACTGGGCGTACACGATCGCCCGCGAACGGATCAGCAAACGCCATCTCCAACGATCGATTGTTAATGCACGTCTGACAGACCCGGCAACTGCCATAGACGTCGGTTTCCTCGACCGAGTGGCGCCGTCGGACCACGTCGTCGCGGCTGCGGTCGAAGAAGCTGTTGCGCTCGCTGCACTCGATGCCAAGGCCTACGCCCGCATGATGCGCGAGTTCCGAGGCGCAACGTTGGTCACCATGGCTGATCAGATCACCGCCGACCGCAACGGATAGTAAGCTCCCTGACGTGGTACTGCGGAATTTTGAACGGCGGCTCGAACATCTCGTTGAAGGTACCTTCGCCCGCGTCTTCAAAACCGGCCTGAACCCGATCGAAATCGGCCGTCGGATCGTCCGCGAGATCGACGCGAATCAGTCGGTCGCGGTCGACGGTGCACTCGCTGTTCCAAACCACTATTGGGTGTACATCTCGACCGCTGACTACGAA
>ERZ887942.667-NODE-667-length-26523-cov-5.215506_pt1 | contig 26523 bp, 26 predicted proteins | sample MGYA00521099_ERZ887942 | MGnify/ENA primary metagenome ERZ887942 (study PRJEB32303, sample SAMEA104408605) | aquatic metagenome | biome: Brackish water; feature: Pelagic; material: water | place: Baltic Sea | collected 2014-06-07T06:48:00 | depth 16,251 m ...
CCATACCACTGGGGCCGCTTCAAAGGCATGGCCGCCGACAAGGGTTGGGACTTCGACGGCCTGCTCGACCACATCTATTTCGACACCTGCGTGTACCACCAGCCTGGCATTAATCTGCTGCTCGAGGTCGTACCGACCGAGAACGTGTTGTTTGCCTCGGAGATGGTCGGTGCCGTGCGTGGAATCGATCCCGAAACCGGGAATTACTACGACGACACCAAGATCTACATCGATAACGCCACGGTGAATGGGGTCGACGTCGACGACGCAACAAAACAGGTCATCTTCGAAGGCAATGCCCGCAGAGTTTTCCCTCGGCTGGAGGTCGCACAATGAGCCCGGAAGCAAGTTTCGCTCGCCACGTTGTGGTGCGCGAGATTGACCGAGCCACGGCAGCGACCGTTGACGCGCTCGGTCCTATTGGTACCGCGTCCGTGCATGAGGCGATCGGACGCCGTGGTTATCTGGGTGCGGAGTTGCGGCCAATCCAGCAAGACATCCGCATTGCTGGTTCGGCGGTCACGGTGCTCAGCCATCCAGGCGACAACATGATGTTGCATGCCGCGGTCGAGGTCTGCCACCCAGGCGATGTGCTGGTGGTTGCGACCACGGCACCGTCGACCCACGGCATGTTTGGCGATCTTCTTGCGACCTCGCTGATGGTGCGGGGCGTGCGAGGTCTCGTGACCGACGCTGCGGTGCGTGATACCGCGGATCTGCGGGCGATGGGTTTCCCCGTGTGGACTCGCCATGTCTCGTGCCAGGGCACGGTCAAGGCAACGCCCGGTTCGGTGAATGTGCCCATCACGCTCGGCGGCGAGATCGTTACCCCCGGCGATGTCATCTGCGCGGACGACGATGGCGTGGTCGTGGTCAAACGGCCCGAAGCCGACTGGGCGCTCGAACGGTCACAGGCCCGGTTGGCGAAAGAAGACCAGACCCGGGCCATGCTCGAAGCCGGCGAACTCGGGGTTGACTTCTACGGCCTGCGGGCCAAGCTGGCCGAGCTCGGCGTTGAATACGTCGACCGCCTGTAACCAACTAACGAATCCGTGCCAGGCACGCGTTCGTTATGCATGCGTATCGCCCCGGTGGGTGAGGCCATCGACGACGGACCGAAGATGGTAGGTCATTGCTGCGGCGGCGATCTCGTGGCCGCTCATTTCTCGGAGGCGACGGTGGAGCACACCATTGAGCACCGAGTAGTCACCGCCTCGTTCGCTGGCCACAGCGCTCCGCATGTCGTCGATGACCTGTTTAGGTCGGCATGATCGTCGGCCGAAGCATCTCGTGCTGCTTCAGCGGCAATCAGGCTTTCGAGGGCTGATCGGGCCTGGGTGATTTGGATGGCTTCTCGCAGCGAAATGCGCCGCACCTTGGCGCCGCGGTTCGCTTCGCGTTCGACCAGGCCTTCGAATGTAAGCGCAACGAACGCGGAACGAACGGCTGCGCGGCCACAGTCATAGTCTCGGGCCAGGTCTACTTCGAGGAGACGGTCACCGGGTTCGAACGGTCAGAAAGTATGTCGCTGCGCGGCACATCGGTGACCCGTTCCGGGGTGCGTTTCCCGAGGTTAGGTTTTCCAGGATTGTGATTCAATGGAAGTCATAAAGCACCTGAGGGTTGTCTACGAGGACCTGGTTCCGCAGCGTTTCATCGGGTGCGAACCGGGCGAGCAGATCGAGAAGGTGGCCTTCGTCGGGCATGGTCTGCATGTTGGGGTGCGGCCAGTCCGTGCCCCACAAGACGCGCTCTGGGGCTGTGTCCAGGATTGCTTGTGCCAGCGGAATGACATCGTCAAACGGCGCGACCTTGCCGTGGGTCAAACGTTCGGCGCACGAGATCTTCACCCAGCACTTTTCGTCGGTGCGTAGGCGGTGTAGCAGCTGCTGGAACGGCTCCTGGGCCACACCTGCCGCGGCGGGGACCCGAGCCATGTGGTCGATGATGTAGGGCACAGGCATGGCATCGAGCAGGTCGTTGTAGTGGGCAAAGTCGTTGGCATCGAAGTGCAGCACGATGTGCCAGTCGAGGTCGGCGACCCGGTGGACCAACGTCCAGAATTCGTCGAGGTCTGGTGCGCCCCCAAGGTGGGCCACGAAGTTGAAGCGGGTCCCGCGCACCTGGTTCGCGTGGAGATGGGCAAGATCATCGTCGGTGTAGGAACGATCGATCATGGCGACGCCGGCGTACCGCCCATCGCCGTGCCTGATCGCGTCGATCATGGCAGCGTTGTCGGTGCCATGACAGCTGGCTTGCACGAAGACTGCTCGCTGCAAACCCAACCGTGCTTGGAGTGCTTGGAAGTCGTCGATGCCGGAATCGGGCGGGGTGTACGAGCGACTCGGGGAGAACGGAAACTGCCGGGCCGGGCCGAAGACATGGCAGTGGGCATCACACGCCAACGGGGGAGGGGTGAACGCTGTTGGAGAGCTGGCCTCGGGTCGAGGGCCGGGAACCGTGCGGTCAAGCGGGAAGTCATGCGCCGGGTTTGTGGATGCCATTGTTAGGCCTATTCGTCTCGAGGGAACACGGTTCCGTCCATCAATTTCCTTGCGGTGCGAATGATCCCGGCTCGTTCGACGTGGATGGTGCCGTCTGCAGAGGTACGCACATCGATCACTGCGTCGAACACGCCGGTGGGGTGTTCGAGTCGCACCACATCGCCGTCGAAGTTGTGCAGAACGTGATTGGCAGGCGAACCCGGCAGCAGCGCAGCCGTTGCGACCGATACCGCACCGAGCACACCAATCGCGTCATGGCAGCGGTGGGGGATGAAGGTGCGAGTACACAAGTGTCCGCCTGCTTGTGGCGGTGCGACCATGGTGAGCTTGGGCACGGTTGTGGCGGTGACATCGCCGAGACCCATACGTGCACCGGCGGTCAAACGGATCGCTTCGAGTTTCGTGCGTAGCACCACATTCGCTTCGAGGTCGTGGCAGCTCTCGTAGCCAGAGATACCGAGCTGGTCAGCGGCCATCACTACGACCGGCATGCCATTGTCGATCAGTGTGCAGGCAACATCTTCGATCTCGTTGACCCGGCGGCCCGTTGGTAACAAGGCGCCGGTCGAGCCCCCAGCAATGTCCTGAAACTCCAACGCGATAGCGGCCGCAGTACCAGGCACACCCGAGATAGCGGTGGTGCCGCTGTAGACGGGGGCCCCATCGATGGTGCTGAGTCGGGCAGTGGCGACCGAGTCGGTATTGAGCATCTTGATCCGGACCGCATGATCGCCGGTCGCAGGTTCGGCTTTGAAGAGGCTGCGTTCGATGGCGAAGGGAGCCACACCCGCCAGGAGATTCCCGCAGTTCTGGCGGTCGGACACGAGGGCTTCGTCCACGCTGATCTGCAAGAACAGGTAGTCGATGTCGGCATCGCTATCAGACGAGGGTGAGACCACGGCAACTTTTGACGTCAGCGGATGTGCCCCACCGATGCCATCGATCTGGCGTGCATCGGGGGACCCCATAATGCGCAGAAGCAGCTCATCACGGTGGCGCGGTTCTGCCGGTAAATCTGACGCGAGGAAGTACGCGCCCTTCGAGGATCCGCCGCGGAGAATCATGCACGGAACGCCGTCGGTCACCGCTGCAGTCTGCCCTATGGCACCAAGAATGTCGATATCCGGGTTCAGTCGTTTCGGCCGTAGAACGTCGCACGAGCCGACTCTGACAGCGTGATGCCAGGTTCTTCGTTGTAAGCGAACACAACGAGCAGGCGAGTGGTGTCGCCCTCGACCGGGGTAACCCGGTGCAGAGCGTCTCGGCCGCGAAAGAGCACAAGTGCACCTGGTGTGAAGTGCAGCCGTTGGACCTCTTCGGTGCCATCGAGCACGGCACCCACTCTGTCGAAGGCCATGTCGCCGGTTTCGGCAGTGCGCACCGCAGGGACGTACTCGAACACGCCGCCGGCAGCGGGAGCCTGAAGCAACATGGTGACAGCAAATGCTGAGTTGTCGAAGTGCCAGCCGAGTTCTCGTCCAGCATCTGCGAAATGCACATTGATCGACGACACGTGATCGGCGTATGGATAGACGTGGTTGATGCCGAGCACTCCGGCCAGAAATGACCGAAACGCAGGGTCGTCGTACACCGTTCGCAGGGGCGAGCCGAACGAGATCTGGTCGTCTGCGATCAGCCCTTTGGTGCTGAGGACCTGGCGGTTGAACGGGTGGTCCTTCGACAGATCAGGGTTCGGCTCGGTCAGGTACACGTTGTGGGTCGAGCCGGCGTAGAAAACATGCTCGCGCTGTGCCAACGACTCGGTGACGATCTGTTCGATGGCATCGGCCGAGAAGAACCCGTTGAGCACGAGCGCTCCGTCGGCTTCGAGCTGCGCTCGGCACTGGGCGACGTAGTCGGGATCTTTGATTCGGTGGTTGGCGTTAATGATGTCGTTCATAGAGATGTCGCTCGGACCGCCTGATCCTATGGCACGTTCGAATCATGATCTGCTCTGAGGAGACCATAATTCGATTGTTGGCCGGTCTCTTGGCCATTTTGTTGACAATACCGCGGCACTGAAATACGTTGCCGACGGCTGCTGGCCGGGTTGATTTGCAGCCTCGCTCGCACAGAACCTGGCAGGAGATCCTATGAAGCTCGCACTCGCCGGAGCAGGTGCCTTCGGCCGCAAACACCTCGATGCAATTGCCCTGATCGATGGGGCCGAAGTGGTGTCGGTGATCGACCGGCCTGGCGGCTCACAAGAAGCGGTGGCGAATGACTACGGCATCGCGCACTGGTCAGATGACTTGGCCGATGCGTTGGCGCTCGACACTGTCGATGCGGTGATTCTGGCAACACCCACGCAGATGCACGCCAGCCAGGCAATCGCAGGCATGGAAGCCGGCAAACACGTACTCGTCGAGATTCCGCTCGCCGACAACCTGGCTGATGCAGAAGCCGTTGTCGAGACTCAGAAACGTACCGGCAAGGTGTGTATGGTCGGCCACGTTCGTCGCTTCAACCCGTCGCACCAATGGGTGCACAACAAGATCCAGGCCGGCGAGTTCTCGATCCAACACATGGATGTGCAGACCTTCTTCTTCCGTCGCACAAACACCAATGCGCTTGGCGAAGCTCGTACCTGGACCGACCATCTGCTGTGGCATCACGCTGCACACACGATCGACTTATTCGCGTACCAAACCGGCGAAGAGATCGTGGCTGCGAACGTCTTGCAAGGCCCACTACATCCCGAACTCGGCATCGCCATGGACATGTCGATTCAGATGCAGACGTCGGGTGGTTCGTTGCTGACCCTGTCGTTGTCGTTCAACAACGACGGTCCGCTTGGAACCTTCTTCCGCTACATCGGCGACACCGGTACCTACGTCGCCAACTACGACGACCTGATCACGGGCCGTGACGAAGTGATCGACGTGTCGAATATCGACGTATCGATGAATGGCATTGAACTTGAATCACGCGAGTTCATCGCCGCAATCAACGAGGGTCGCGAACCCAAGTCATCGGTCCACCACGTGATCAGCTGTTACCGCCACCTTCATGCACTCGAGCAACAGCTCCACGCGTAGGCCGTCACCGGCGAGCGGGTTGGGGGCGGTCGGCCTCTAGGACCACGAGTCGGTGCATCACCCGGAGCTGGCCGGGGTAGTCATTGGATGCGTAGTGAAGTGTCGATCGGTTGTCCCACATGCCAAGAGTGCGCGGCGCCCACGTGTAACGCATGCCGAACTCGGGTCGTTCGCAGTGGCGATAGAGGAAGTCGAGCAACGGCTTGCTCTCTTCTGGTGTCATGTTTTCGAACCGCAGTGTGAAACCACCGTTGACATAGAGCGACTCACGTCCCGACGGTGGATGCGTGCGCACGACCGGATGAAGTACCTCGAGTTCTGCGTCGAGATACTCGCTGCTCGCGTCGTCGTCCCGGGCCACATCTTCGGAGCGTGCGGTCTGGTCGGCAAGATCCCGTTTGTATTTCTCGGAGAAACCATGCACCGCGTTCAGACCCCGGAGCATGTCCTTCATCCCGTCGGATAACGCTTCGAACGCTGCGCACGTATTCGCAATGAGTGTGTCCCCACCGTGTGTTGGCACCTCGATGCTGTACAGGGCGTTGGCCAACGAAGGCCGGGGAAGATTGGTGAAGTCGGTGTGCCACAGATTGCCGAAGTTCACGTCATCAGTGGGCGTCTTGCGCAGCTCGTGCACCTGCGGGTAACCCGGCAAAGACTTCAGGTACGGATGCACCAGCGGTTCACCGAACGTTTGCATAACCCGTAAAAAATCGGCAGCCTCCAGATCCTGGTCGGGAAAGAAGAGTGCATGATGTTGCGCGAACAGGTCATGTAACAGGGCCACGTCGAAAGTGGGGTCCGATAAATCAAGGCCGTGCACTTCGGCCCCGATAGCTCCAGCCAGTTCTCGCACTCGCATAGTCATGGTTTTCCGATTGTTGTCCGTTGTTGCCTTGGTCCGGTAGCTCGATCATTGACGCGATGTCACGCTAGGTGACGGTGCCGGACAATCACCTCGAGCCCGAGATGTGGGATGGTCGCTCCGTTCGTATGCCGGGTGCTCGTTTGACAGCGGTGTTCCTCAGCGAGTGAGCTTGGGTGCTGCCAACACAAGGAGATGCCGCCGTGTCCACGCTTCATCCTCGAGGTGTCAACCATCTCGCGCTTTCCACAACCGATATGAAACGTCAGCTGACGTTCTGGTGCGACGCGTTAGGCCTGCCGCTCAAGGCGCTGTATTGGATGCATGGCGTCAAGGGCGCCTATCACGGCTTCATCGAACTGTCGCCCGACAGTTACATCGCGTTCGTGCAACACCCCAAGAACAGCGACGAGGTCGAGTTCGGGACAAGCCATGCCGATGGGCCCGGCGGCGAGGTCCGCGGTGGGACTATGCAACATCTCGCCATGCATGTCGACACGTTCGATGAGCTACTGACGATGCGTGATCGGTTGCGCTCAAAAGGTATTCAGGTGCTTGGCCCGATCGACCATGGCTTCGTGCAGTCGATCTATTTTGAAGGCCCTGAAGGCTTGAATCTCGAAGTCGCATGCGGTTCCAATATCGATCCTGCAGCGTGGATCGATCCCGAGGTCACTGGCCTGTGCGGCATCACCGACGACGAACTTGCGGCCATGACGAACCCGGCCAGCTTCGACCGGCCTGTCGACGCGGTTGCGCAACCGACCGAGCCGCATCCCGAGAATGTTCGTGCTGCTCGCCATCCAGAACAGTACGGGCGGGTCATCTCGCTCGACGATTCGTTCGTGTGGGAGAAGCTCAGCGAAACCACACCACCGGTCCACGTCGACTGACCGGAACCAGCGGTGCCTCTCATATTGGTCATATTGGGCACGGCCCATGTGGGGGATGAATACTAAGGAGGGCGCAGACAGCGGTTCTGGGTCGTAGAAACGGGAGACACATCACATGAATCGACTCGACGACAAGGTTGCTCTCATCACGGGCGGTGCTCGGGGCCAGGGTGCTGCCGAAGCTGAGCTGTTCGTCAATGCTGGGGCCCACGTCGTGATCACTGATGTGCTCGATGCGGAAGGAGATGCCACCGCGGAGCGTTTGGGTGCAGCGTGTGAGTTCCTGCACCACGATGTTGCCTCGGAGGACCAGTGGGCGAGTGTGGTCGACACCATCATCGAACGCCATGGTCGCCTCGACGTGTTGGTGAACAACGCTGGCATCTTCCGCACCGTTGGGCTCATCGAAACATCGCTCGAGATGTGGCAGCAGATGATGGACATCAACCAGACCGGTGTGTTCCTCGGCATGCGAACCGCAGCGCCAGCCATGCAGGCCAATGGATCGGGCAGCATCATCAATATTTCATCGATCGCTGGCATGAAGTCAGCTGCGGTGGCGCATGCGTACTCGGCATCCAAGTGGGCCGTCCGGGGTATGACCAAGTCGGCCGCCGTCGAGCTTGCGCCGTCTGGTGTGCGGGTCAACTCGGTCCATCCGGGCATCATCGACACCGACATGCTGCAAGAGTTCGGCCAGGGCGTGCGCGATTCCATCGAGACACGAATCCCGATGGGTCGTGTCGCCTCTGCCGAAGAGGTCGGCAAACTCGTGCTCTTCTTGGCATCCGACGACTCGAGCTACTGCTCCGGCCACGAATTCGTCATCGACGGTGCCATGATCGCGTAACGTCGATAACGAACCGGTGCCAGGCACCGGTTCGTTATTTGCTCGTTAGCGCTTGGTGATGTGTGCGAGCAGCGAGGTCGGGATGCGCCCCTTGCCCGATGTGGTGAGTGCCGGTTCTTCGGCAAGCTGTATCGATGTTCTCGTGACCAGGCGTTCCACAGCGATCGCCATTTCGATGCGGGCAAGTTGTGCGGCCGGGCAGGCGTGTGCGCCTTGGCCGAAGCTGAAGTTTCGTGCTCGTGGCCGGTCGATGTCGAACCGGTGTGGCTCGTCCATCACGTTGGGGTCGCGATTTGTTGCCGGCACCAAGATCAGGACCGTGTCGCCTTCGACAAAGTCGACCCCTTTGTAGTGCACGTCGTTCACCGCGGTGTGGGGGAGGACCCACGGGAGTGGCGCATATCGCATGCCCTCGTCTACCGCGGCAAGTGCCAGGGAAGGATCCTTTGCCAGTCGGTCGTACTGCTCGGGGTGGGTGAGCAGCGACAGCAGAATCAGCGGGAGCTGATCACGGGTCGTATCGACGCCTGCCGATGCCAGTTCGGTAGCGAGATACACGAGTTCTTCTTCGGTCAGACGGTCGCCGTCGACCTCGGCCTGGATGAGCTCGCTGAAGATGTCGGTGCCGAGCGAGGTCCGGCGTTCGGCCAAGAGCTCTCGCAAGTAGTCGTGCATCTTGCGGTTTGCGTCCTCGATTTCGCCGATCGGTTCGCCCGATTGCAGGGCGTCGAGCTTGCGGCCGCCAATACGTATCCACGCGTTGAAGTCGATCGCTTCGTCATACGGGATGCCATACATCGGCCCAAGTACTCGTCCTGGCAGTGGCTCGGCGAAGTCCCGACAAAGGTCGACGACACCGCTGTTGGGAAGCGCGTCGATCAGTTCGTCGGCGATTGCATGGATGCGGTCCTTGAGTTCGTCTTCGACGCGGTCACGCAAACCGGCGGAGACGAGGCGGCGCATACGGCTGTGTTCCTCGCCGTGCATGTTGAGCAGTTCGTGTTGTATCGCTTTGGCCAGATACGGGCTTGTCTGATCGTCGATCTCCACGAACGTGAAGCGGAAGTCGACGCAACGCATAACCCACGCGGCATCGGCCTGATTGAAGAAGACCCGGTCGCCATCGGCTGCACGAGCAAAGAAGTGCTGGCTCCTGAGACGGTCGAGACTGCCATGCACATCAGCGAGGAATTCTGGTGAGGCTAGATCCAAGGTGTGCTCCATTGCCTCGATCGTAGACCCACGGGTAGGCGCCCTTACTCTGATGCTTCGGGAAGGATCTCTGATGGTGACTCCCTGTGGTCCCGGCGACTCAGGGAGCACCAACGCAGCCCCATCATTCCGTCGTCCCTAGCCCTTCACCGTGGCCGGCATCGTCGTCGTAACGATGTTGTGGCCTCAGGGAACGTGACTTTCAGGGTTCTGTAGTGTCATGGTTTCGCAGTGTCAGGGTTCTGTAGTGTCAGGCAATGACAGTAGTGATGGGTAACGGCAGCAGACCTCGAGCCCAGAATCAACGAGGAACCTCATGACCACACAAGTCACGATCACTGGCACGGGAACACCGCTGGCCACCCACGACCGCGCGGGTGCTGGTGTGTTGGTTCGATATGGCGATGTGCATTTGCAGTTCGATGCTGGCCGAGCGACGGTTCCTCGGCTACTGGCCACCGGCTCGTCGCCGGCCAAACTGTCTGCGCTTTTCCTCACGCACTACCACTCGGACCATGTTGTGGGGGTCCAGGATCTCGTGTTGTCGCACTGGACGATGGACGTGTACGACGAGGCAGCTCGGCTGCCCCTGTTGGCGCCGAACGGATCCACCATTCGATTCTGTGAGCGCATGCTCGATCTCTGGGATCACGATCTGGAGATCCGATCGCTTCACAACCATCGGGCGCCGCATCCAAAGGTCGACATCATCGGTTTTGATGCTCCACCCGAACCGGTCGAGATCTGGTCGAGTGGTGATGTGCGCGTTCTCGCGAGCCAGGTACGCCATGAACCGGTCGAAGGTGCTGTGGGGTATCGCATCGAAACACCCGATGGGGTTGTCGCGATCAGCGGCGACACCGTCGTGTGCGACGAGGTCGCAGCCCTCGCCGACGGCGCCGATGTCGTGGTCTACGAAGCCATGCGCATGGACGTGATCGCGCAACGGCCGCCTGACAAGCAGTACATCATGCACTACCACGCCGATACTCGGCAGATCGGCCGGCAGATGGCTGAGCTCACTGTGCCCACGGTGATGCTTACCCATCTGATCCCTGCGCCGGTCACCGACGCAGACAAACAAGCCTTCATTGACGAAGTCCGCGAAGGTGGCTACCGGGGAGAGATTATGGTGTGCGATGACCTCGACACGGTCACGTTGGGCGACGGGAGCTCAGTATGAGTACCTCGGTAATAATCACCGGCACCGGCTGTCCGATTCCCGATGCGGATCGAGCGGGCCCTGGCGTGCTGGTGCGGCACGACGACCTCACCATGCAGTTTGACGTTGGCCGGTCCACGGTGCAGCGACTCGCTGGCGCCGACGTGTGGATACCAGATCTGGGCGCTGTCTTCTTGACCCATTATCACAGCGACCATGTCTCCGGCCTGTACGACGTCGTACTTACACATTGGACAATGGACCGGACCGACAGCGTTCCCGCTCTGCCGGTAATCGCGCCCGCTGGTTCGACCGCAAAGTTTGTGGCCAGCATGCTCGACGGCTGGGAAGACGACATCGAGGTGCGGCGTGAACATGCCCGGCGCAACAGCCGGCCAGCCATAGACCTGATCGCGTTCGATGTGCCGGACGCACCAACCGAGGTGTGGCGAAGCGGCGACGTGATCGTCTCAGCCATGCAGGTTCGTCATGAGCCGGTCGAAGGCGCTGTCGGGTATCGCATCGACACGCCTGATGGCTCAGTAGCTATCACTGGTGACACTCGGGTGTGCGACGAGGTCGCCCAGCTCGCCGAAGGAGTCGACGTGTTGGTGTACGAGGCCATGCGATTCTCGTTCTTCGATGACCTACCGCCTGCTCGCCGGTATGTTCGGGACTATCACGCGGACACACCGTTGATTGGCAAACAGGCTGCCGAGTTGGGCGTTCCCACACTCATCCTGACCCACCTCATCCCTGTGCCAAAGACCGACGCGGATAAACAACTCTTCATCGACGATGTGCGCAACGGTGGTTACGAAGGCGAGATCATCGTGGCCGACGACCTGCACACCACGACCCTTGGAAGCACCCCGGAAAATGGCGGCTAACGAACGAGCTGTCGTTCGGGAGCGATCTTAAGCACGACTCGCTCGGACTCGACCTGGGGTGCGTAGTCCTTACCCGTGTACTTCTGCGCCAGGGCATTGATGCTTGTTACTGCGGCATCACCGGTGATTGTTTCAACCACCCGGCCGCGAACTTCGGCGAACACGTAGGGGTTTTCGTTGTCCCAGATCATCACCGTGACTCGGGGATCGAGTTCGACATTCTTGAACTTGCGGCGATGTACCTCGGTGTTGATCAGGATGTGTTCGTCGTCGCAGTGAACCCACATGACCTGGGTCTGGGGTTGGCCGCTGGGCATCATCGTGGTCAACGCGGCGAAGTTCTTTGCCTGGGCCAGGGCCTTTACACCATCTTTGATCATGCGCCTGAAACTAGTTGGCCCCAGGGTGATGGCGTGAAAACTGCAGGCGTTTGCCCCGAACAGGACGGCTAACGTTGCCCGCAAGGACACGCCCTTCGATCGATTGGAAACTCGCCATGGGACGCCACGCCATCAAGACACCACCACACCACGCAACGTGGAGTGAGTTCCTCGATGTGTGGAAGGCAGCCGACCAACTTGAGGTCTTCGAGTCGGCGTGGAATTGGGATCACTTTTACCCATTGGCCGAACCATTCGATGGTCCAAATCTCGAAGGCTGGACCATGCTCGGCGCACTGGCCCAAGCTACGACCCGATTGCGCATTGGTGCGATGGTCAACGGCATGCATCATCGTCACCCTGCGGTCACGGCAAACATGGCAGCCACGCTCGATCACATCTCGGACGGCAGATTTGAGCTGGGTATGGGGGCTGGCTGGAACTTCCAGGAATCCGACGCTTATGGCATGCCGCTCGGCACGTTGCGTGAACGGTCGGATCGTTTCGAGGAAGGTATGGAAGTCATCGTTTCGCTGCTCGGCAATCGCGAAACCAACTTCTCCGGCAACTACTACGAATTGACCGAAGCTTGGTGCGAACCCAAACCGGTGCAAGCCAAACTTCCCATCGTGATCGGGGGTAAGGGTCGGGTGCGTACGTTGCGCACGGTGGCCCGCTTCGCTGACCAATGGGACATGACGTTTCCCGAGGATCCGGCCGCATGGCTCGAACTCGATGGCGTATTGCGTGCGCACTGCGAACGAGTTGGACGTGATCAATCCGAGATCGCTCGGTCCATTCACCTCGGTTTCGATCCTGACAGTGATCCCGTTGCCTTGAACGACCAGGCAGCGAGCTTCTTCGACGCTGGCGTCGACATCGTGGTCTGGTCCATGCGAGGCGCCATGGATGCCAGCAGTCTCGCACCACTCGCCGCCGCCCTGTCCTGACCGCCCTGTCCTGACTGCCCTGTTTGCCATCTCCTAACCGTGTTTGGTGCAATCTTGGGGTGAGTTGTGGTCACTCGGTAACCACAACACAGCTCAGAATCCGACAGGTCGTCGGCTCACCCTGACTCGGGAGCACGAATTAGTGTCGACCACATGGCACGGAACGAGACGCTGACCGAGGACGATGTAGCAGGCCAGGTGCTGGCGTGGTTCACCGAGGCATGGGACCCTGATCTGTCGTTGGTCGAGTGGCGGACACGTCTGGTCGATTCCGGATGGGCGGTGCCGTCGTGGTCGTCGGACTGGTTTGGTCGAGACTTGCCGGTGTGGGCCGACCGGGTCGCCCATCACACCATTCGCAAAGCCGGAGGCGTCTCCGTGCCGCTCGGTGGCGGCATGGGTCTCGCTGCTCCCACCATGTACGACCATGGTTCCGACGACGTCAAACACAAGTTCCTACGCCGCACCCTTACCGGCGAATTGGCATGGTGCCAGTTGTTCTCGGAACCAGTGGCCGGGTCCGACCTGGCCGGGCTCAAAACGTCGGCTGTTCGAGACGGCGACGAATGGGTCGTGAACGGTCAGAAGGTTTGGAACACCAGCGCCGACCATGCCGATATGGGCATTCTGGTTGCCCGCACCGACTGGGATGCGGTCAAACACGGCGGCCTGTCGTATTTCGTGATCGACATGCACCAACCCGGTATCGAGGTGCGACCCATCGAGCAGATGAACTACTACAACTCGTTCAACGAAGTCTTTCTGACCGATGCTCGGGTGCCAAACGAGAACATGGTGGGCGAGTTGGGCGAGGGCTGGAAGGTCGCGCGAGGCACGCTGGCCCACGAGCGCCGTTTCTCAAGTGATCGGTCCGTGTACTTCAAGCCCAAGGTCGCTGGCAGAGTGATCGACGAGGCCAAGGTCGAGGCCGCCGAGTACCTGAAGACCTATGAGTGGTATCCACAACGCATGGGCAGGGCCGATCTTGTGATTGAACGAGCTCAAGCCATGGGCAAGACGAACGATCCTGTGCTTCGCCAAGAGATGATGAAACTCATCAGCTTCCAGCGGGCATCCGAGTGGACAGCTGGCCGAGCCCGAGCGGCCCGCGCACTCGGTCGGCCACCAGGGTCCGAGGGGTCCATTGGCAAGCTGGCGGTGTCTGAGATCGCCCGCCGCTGCAACCATGTCCACAGCATGATCTCCGGCGCAACTGCGATGTTGAAGGAAACCGATGACCCTATCGATGCTGTGATCGCCGAGGTGCTGGTGTCCACCCCGGCCCAGTCGATTGCCGGCGGTACCGATGAGATTCAACACAACATCCTGGGCGAGAACATGCTCGGGCTTCCGAAGGAACCAGCAGTCGATCGGGGTATGCCATTTCGAGATGTTGGCAAAGGGAACTAACCATGACCGACACCTATGCGCTCGACGATCTCCTGCTGCCGTTTGATCACACCGCGCTTGGTGTCCACCTGGAATATGAACGTATGGGCAACCAACCGGTGTCCGACTTGTTGCAGGAGCGGGCCGATGCTGCTGGCATCGAGTTTCAGCATCTGGGGCTGACGCTCGGCACCGTGGTGCACAACGTCGATCTGCGGGTTGCGCCCTCGGCAGAGCTCACCGGGCTGCTGCGCGACACGCTGCTCGAGCGCAAGGTGATGTTCTTTCGCGAACAGCACCTAGACCAAGACCAGCACGTTGCCTTCGCTCAGCAGTTCGGCGAACTCGATGCCTTCCCGTTCGGCAAACCAGGTGCGGATCCGCATGTGTTGCACATCGAACACGGCCCACGAAGTCCAGGTCGAGAGAATGGGTGGCACACCGATGTCACGTGGATGACATGCCCTTCACTCGGATCGATAGCGCAATGTTTGGTCGTCCCACCCTTTGGCGGTGACACGTTGTTCTCCGACAGTCATGCTGCGTATCTCGGGCTGACCGATGAGATGCAGCAACGCATCGAACATCTCCACGGCATGAATGACTACCGCATTTTCAGCCGAGAACCATTGCCGGACTGGCCGTTTGGTGTCGATCACCCGCTAGTCCGCACCCATCCTGAGACCGGCAAACGAGCGCTCTACATACATGGTGGCTTTCTGCGCCATGATTCACTTTTCAATGCCACCACCGGGGAAGCACTCGATGCTGTGGAGTCGAAGAAGATCGTGACCAAGCTGCTCGCACAGCATGGCCGACCCGAATACACCTGCCGGTTTTCGTGGGAGCCAGGGTCGATTGCCTTCTGGGACAATCGGGCGGTGCAGCATTATGCGGCAAGTGACTACTACCCCCACGAGCGGGTGCTGCGCCGCATCACCATCCGGGGCGACCGCCCCATCTAACGCGACAGGGCGCGGCCCTAGACAATGACCCGGCTTGAATGTGGGTTGGGGTTCAGGTGCCGCCGTCGACGCGGATCTCGGCCGCGGTAGTAAACGTGCTGGCCGGCCCGGCTAGGTAGAGAGCGGCGCCAACGATCTCATCTGGCTGACCGCCACGCTCAAGCGCGTACTGATCCTTGGCGATCTTCTCGAATGCCTCGAGGTCCCATGCCTTCGAAATGTCGGTCAGGAACGGCCCAGGGATAATGGTGTTTACTCGCACGGTTGGCCCGAAAGCGTGGGCGAAGGACCGCGACAGGCTGTTCAGGCCCGACTTGGACGCGGCGTATGGCTCGGCATGTGGTGTGGGCTGCTCCGATGCGGTGCTACTGACGTTGATGATGCTGCCGCTGCCGGCTTCAACCATCCGTTCACCGACCAAGGCCATCAGTCGGTACGGGCCTTTGAGGTTTACACCGACGACCTTGTCGAAGAGTTCCTCGGTGACATCACTGACCTTCTTGTACAGCGGTGACATGCCAGCGTTGTTGATAAGCACATCGATCTTGCCGAAGCGTTCGTAGGCGGCGTCGACCAGTCGGCCGACGTCGTCCCAGTTCGCAACATGACAGGCGACCGGAAGCGCCTGGCGCCCAAGCGCCTCGACTTCACGAGCGACAGCTTCACACGCCTCGATCTTGCGGCTTGCCACCACAATGTTGGCGCCTCGCTCTGCAAAGGCCAGAGCCATCGAGCGGCCCATACCCCGGCTGCCACCGGTGATTACTACAACTTGGTCGGAAAAATCGAAGAGTGCGTCCGTCATATCGCCAACGTAGTTGACGGCGTGACCCACACACTCTTCGGCCTGGTATCCGGGCAATACCTCGACTCGGGTCGCCAACACAGCCGCTCCGGCGCACGTCTCAGCGAGCCAGCCGTTAGCGCGTCGTCCCCACACCGGTTCGTTGTGGGCATGGCGGTAGGTTTCTGCGGGTGGCAATTCTGGTGAGTCCTTCGAGTCGGATAGAAGAGTGGGCAGCTGAGTTGCGGGCGCAGATGCCAAACGAGGATCTGCGTGTATGGCCCGAGGTCGGTGATCCCGCCGAGATCGAGTACATGATCGCCTGGCGTATGAGCCGAGCGGACCTAGCAACGCTTCCGAACCTGCAATGCATCTTGTGTCAGGGCGCTGGTACCGAGCAGTGGCAGAAGCCCGGCATCGATGTGCCGGTCGTGCGGCTTGCAGATCCGGAGATGGCCAACGAGATGGCTGGGTATGCGGTCGCATGGGTGTTGCGTCACCAACGCCGGTTCAGCGAACTCGAGGCTGCACAACGCCGCGGTGAGTGGAAGGTGCTTGAGCACACCCAGCCGGACAAGTACCGAGTAGGCGTTCTCGGTTATGGCGAGATTGGGTCGCGGATCAGTCGGGCGTTCGGCGACCTTGGTTATGTCGTGAATGCCTGGACTCGATCGGGCCGAGACGAAGAACGCGTTACGCACTATGCCGGCCACGATGAACTCGAGGACTTCCTTGGTAACAGCGATGCGGTCATCAATGTGTTGCCGAGCACCGATGCAACAGCAGGTTTGTTGACCCCTGAGCGCCTTGCGCAGTTCGTTCCTGGCTCCATCTTCGTGAACGTTGGCCGAGGGACCGTGTTGGCTGACGAAGGCGACTTGATCGAGGCGCTCGACAATGGGCCGATCGCGGCTGCGGTGCTAGATGTCACCGAGCCGGAGCCCCCAGCCGATGATTCGCCGTTATGGACACACCCGGCTGTGACCCTTACGCCCCATATCTCGGGCATGACTCAGGTGGGTAGTGCCGCGACACTTATTGCGGCAAACATCGCCCGGCTGCGAGCCGGTCAAGAGCCATTCCCGTTGCTCGATCGTTCGCTCGGCTATTGATCCACTGGTGATCTCGCGCCAGGAGATCACGACTTTGAGATCCGACGCGAGGTCGACGCCGCCGTCGCTGCAATGGTTCAAGTTAGTGGGTCTTGCTGGCGATTTCGGCGCGGAGTAGATCGGCCTGCTCGGCTGCACCACTGATGGTAAGCGGCCATGTCCGCCCCCGGCCCCAAAGCCATAGGTTCAGGTGTAATGCTGCGCCAGCGATCGTGCAATCGCCCTCCCCCATGTTGATTGTCCAACGATCGTGGGTGTCCGTGGCGTGAATCGTGATCGTTCCGAAGGTCTTTGGATCGTCATCGGTGTCATCGGTGTTCGGTTGCAACATTACGTGCACGATCTCGTCGATGCCGTCGGCGACTAGCTCAGCGGACACCCGGGGCAAGGACAGATTGAGAGCGAGAAAACCGTCGATGCAATGGATCAGCGCCTCGTGAGTTTGACGACGAATGGTGAAACCAACCGTTTGCTCGTCAGCCCAACTCCATGCAGGTTCATCGGCGCCAGCATTGTCGAGTGCCTCTGCTAGTCCGGTAGCAGCGTGTCGTAGCCCGGCGATAAGGCGTCGTCCCGAAGTGCGCTCTGGCTGCTCGTAGTCCTTGGGTGGGTTCGGTCGGGTCGCGATGACAAACGTCCAGAAGTCCTGCACCTCGGTGAGATGCCACAGCAGATCATCGAGCGTCCAGTCCCCGCAGGTGGGGACAGAGGTGCGGGGGCTGGCATCTCTGGATGCGTCGGCGAGCAAAGACGTGAAACGTCTGATCGATTCGGCATTAACAGCATCGGGATACAGACGGGGCACCTGTACATAGTCGCGCACGAACACTCTGCGCAGTGTGTTCGTGAACGTTGTGTCACTAGCCACAGGAGTGACACAACGAGGACCGAGATGGGCCACAACGGGTACTCGATGGTTCCGTATGGTGGAACGAAACCACAATGTGGAACGGCATGGTAGTGTCTGACTTCAGTAGCCAAGGGGGCGCCAATGAGTTTTCCGTCGGATCTTGAGATCGCACAAGCAGCGCCATTGCGGCCGTTGACTGAGATTGCTGATACTGCTGGTATCGCCCATGAATTCCTCGAGCCCTACGGCAAGGTCGCAGCCAAGATCTCGCTCGATGCCATTCCCGCAATGGCCGATCGCCCCAAGGCCAAGTACGTGGTGGTGTCGGCAATAACGCCCACACCTCTCGGCGAAGGTAAGACAACAACCACGGTGGGCCTTGGCCAAGGTTTCGGCCACATTGGTCGCAAGGCCACCATCGCGATCCGCCAGCCATCGATGGGCCCAACGTTTGGCATCAAGGGAGGCGCCGCAGGAGGTGGCTACAGCCAGGTCATCCCGATGGAAGAGTTCAATCTCCACCTGACCGGCGACATGCACGCGGTGACCGCAGCCCACAACATGTGCGCCGCCATGCTTGATGCTCATCTGTTCCACGGCAACGAACTGGCGTTGGATATTCACAATATTACATGGCGACGGGTGCTTGATGTCAACGATCGGGCGTTGCGCAATATCACCATTGGTCTGGGTGGTCGCCTCGACGGCGTGCCCCGCGAGACCGGTTTCGATATCACCGCAGCATCTGAAGTTATGGCCGCACTTGCGTTGTGCACCGGCCTGCAGGACTTGCGAGCCCGCCTCGGCCGCATCGTGGTTGGTTACACAAAAGCTGGCACCCCGGTCACGGCCGAGGAGCTGAAGGTTGCTGGCTCCATGACCGTCATCTTAAAAGAAGCCATCAAGCCCAACCTGATGCAGACGCTCGAAGGCCAACCGGCGCTGGTGCACACCGGCCCGTTTGGCAATATCGCCACCGGCAATAGCTCAATTGTTGCCGATCAAATTGGCATTCACACCGGGGACTTCCTGCTCACCGAGGCCGGTTTTGGCGCCGACATGGGCGCTGAGCGTTTCTTCAATATCAAGTGCCGCTACTCCGGCATCGCCCCTGATGCGGCAGTGCTTGTGGCCACGGTCCGCGGTCTCAAGGCTCACTCGGGCAACCACAAGATCGTGGCCGGCAAGCCGCTCCCCGAAGCGTTGCTTGCCGAAAACCCCGACGAGGTGCATCAAGGCGGCGACAACCTGCGCAAACAGCTCGAGAACATGCACATCCATGGCGTCACGCCGGTTGTTGCCATCAATGTCTTCCCTGGCGACCACGACGCTGATATCGCCGCAATCAAGGAGATCGCCGAGGAGTACGGCGCTCGAGCTGCGATCACCACCCACTTCTCCGACGGTGGCGCGGGTGCAGCTGAGCTTGCCCATGCCGTCGCCGAGGCAGCCGAAGAAGAATCCCACTTCAAGGTGTTGTATCCCGACGAAATGAGCCTGAAGGACAAGATCATGACGGTCGCCACCAAGGTCTACGGCGCCGCCGATGTCGAGTACAGCCCTGCTGCGAACAAGTCGATCGAACTCTACGAAGCGTCAGGGTTTGGTCACCTACCGGTCTGTATCGCAAAGACGCATCTGTCGACATCGCACGACCCCAAACTTAAGGGTGCCCCGAAGGGCTTCACGCTCCCGGTCAACGAAGTTCGCGCCAGCGTCGGCGCCGGTTTCATCTACCCGCTCTGCGGCGACATGCGCACCATGCCCGGACTTGGACGAACCCCAGCCGCCGCAAACATTGACATCGACGCCGACGGCAACGTCATCAACCTGAGCTAGCTCGAAAGAACATATTCTCATGGCAGTGTTTGGAACGAAGAAGTACGACGAATCGCCCGAAGCGAAAGCGCATCGGGTGACACTCATCGACGAGCTCACTTTTGAGCTGGTGCCGCTGAAGAGCCTGGACGCTGCGGTGCAAGCGCTTCCGGCTGGTGCCGAAGTCTCGGTCACGTGTTCGCCGACCAAAGGCATCGAAGAGACCCAGCGACTCACCGCCGAACTGCAGAGCCAAGGTTTCGTGCCTATCCCGCATGTATCTGCTCGTATGGTGCGCGACCACACCCACACCGTCGAGCTCGCCGAGTGGTGTCGGGAGCTTGGCCTGAGGCAGATCTTCATCGTTGGCGGCGATGCTGAAGTGCCTGGCGAGTACCCGGGAGCGGTCGAGTTCTTGGCTGACTTCCTGACCACAAACCATGGCATCGACACCATTGGTGTTACCGCCTATCCCGACGGCCATGCGTTCCTGTCTCACAAAACACTTCGGTGGGCGCTGCATGAGAAACAGCGTCTTCTGGCCGAAGCGGGTGTGAACGGTTACTGCAGCACCCAGATGTGTTTTGACCCCGATGCCATCGCCAAATGGCTTCGTGTCGAACGCGAGATGGGGCTCACCCTTCCCGTGCATCTGGGTATCTCTGGGGTGGTCGACAAGGCGAAGTTGCTGACCATGGGCGCACGATTGGGCATTGGAGACTCGTTGAAATACCTGCGCAAGAACGTGGGTGCGGTCGTCAAGATGATGACCACGATCTCCTATGACCCCAACGACCTGTTGCTGCCGCTCAGCAGCGACTTGCTCGATCTAGGGGTGACCGGCATGCATGTCTTCACCTTCAACCAGGTAGAGGCCACCAATACGTGGCGCGAATCAGTGCTCAGCTCGTAAAGCCCAGCGCCATTGCTTCTAGAAAGCCTTCGGCGCGCTCGGCTTTCGGATACCGCTCCATCAGCCGCTGGAATGCAGGCCCATGGTCGGATTCGACCAGGTGGGTGATCTCGTGCAGGATCACATAATCCAGTACCCAATCGGGCGTGGTGAGCAGTCGCGAAGACAAGCGCACGACGCCGTCGTCGAATGAGCAGGATCCCCACAGCGTGTTCTGATTCGTGACCCATGTGATCTTGCGCGGTACCGGCAGCTTGTAGACGTGGGCCAGTGTGCGAGCCCGTGCCATGAGGTCAACGCCAGTTTCGGCGACGGCATGTTTCTTCTCAATACGTGCGGTCAGGGTTGCTACCGCCTCTGTCTCCTGCTCCGTGCTCATCCATGCCGGGATCCGGACCTCGATGATGCCGTTCACGACTCGCGCGGCGCTGGACTTCTTGCGCCGCTGGCTCCGGATCACCTTGATAGGCAGGGTCACGCTGGACTCATCTGGTGGCGGCGAGGAGTTCGTCGATGGTGGCCTGGTTGCGTTCAACGAAGGCTTGTTGCACGAGTCGTTCAACGGCGTCGAACTGATCGGCGACTGGTTCGGTGCATGCAATATTGGCAACTGCCGCAGCTCGTTCGAACTGCGCGAGTTCGTCGAGAAGCGCATCTACCTGGGCGTCGACGGTTGGGGTCCCGGCGACTTCGATCACGGGCAGCTGGCCTCCGGGGTAGACCTCGTTGACGGTGTCTCTCATGCGGGAGATGACGTCGGTTCGAATCGCGTCGGGCTCGGCGTAGTCAAACCCGCGGTCGAACATGCATTCTCGCCATTCGCTTCGGGCTGCCAACCAGTCGGGGTGCGTGTCGCGTTCTTCGCCCATGGCGGTGAAGTTGGGTAACGCTTCGGAGAACCGAAGCCAATCGGCATATGCCTCTTCGCTGGCCTGGGTGTTGCAGCCTCCTTCGCTCCGTTGCCCTGGTTCGGGTTCGGGACCATCGAGCGTGAAGAAGAATCGGCTGAACTCAGCACCGGAGAGAGTGCGGAGGTACCGCTCGTTGGGGTCGAGTTGAACGGGGTCGAGGTCGAACTGGCTCAGTTGGAACCGGAATCCGACGATAATCCCGAATCCGTCGGTGCGGGCAGCTTCAAGATCCATGCGCTGGGGCGGATCGAGAGTCTCGATGGTTGGTGAGAGCCGGAACTCGAAGCCGGCATCGCGCATGCATGTGGCCACGATTTCAGCAGCGGCCCGTTCGGTGTCTGCCAAGTACGCGTCGGTGTCGTTGGTACCGAATAGTTCAATCAATACGGCGTCGAACGGTGCCGACTCAGACACTTCGCCAGAAGCGGAGCAGGCGGTCGCCAAGATGGTGTACACCAGCAACCAGCGAAGTACGCGAATGAACCTCATCGGGAGCGAGGGTAGTGGCGTGCCCTGCGGGAGTGGTGGCGCTTTCGTCACACGGCTAGCCGCGGCCCGTTGGCTACCCGTAGAGCAGTGCGGTCAGCCGCACCTGAGCGGGATGCAACACATCGATGTCGGTCAATGACTAGACGTAGCGGGTGTTAGATCTGTTCGAAATAGCGACGACGTTCCCAATCGGTAACGGCTCGTTCACTGGCAGCAACTTCCATAGCGAAGTGGTGTGCATAGTGATCAACGACGGAATCGTCAAGCAGCCGGCGAGCTTCGGTGCTCGCCCGGAACCGGTCATTGGCAGCGCTCAGTGTGGTCTCGATCGCTGGGGCATCGCTTGTATACGCGTCGCCAACCAGTTCGGCAGGAGGTTCGATGTGTTGCTCGATGCCGTCGAGTCCACTTGCGATCGCGGCAGCAAACGCTAGATACGGGTTCGTGTCGGCGCCGGGCAGTCGGCATTCGATCCGGCGGCTGGCACCGGTACCGACGATACGAAACGATGCGGTGCGGTTGTCGTGTGACCAGGCGATCTGCGTGGGAGCCCACGACTGACTCTGATAGCGCTTGTACGAGTTGACAGTGGGTGCGTACAGCGGCATGAGGTCGGGCGTGTGGTGCATCCAACCACCCAGGAACCAACGGAAGATGTCGGACTCATCGCCGTCGTCAGCAGTGAAGGCATTGGCGCTGCCCTGCCACAGCGATAGGTGCAGATGACAGCTGCTTCCCGGCTGATCGGCATGGGGTTTGGCCATGAACGAAACACTCACGCCGAGCTGGTCGGCGAGTTCTTTCATGCCTTGTTTCATCACGACATGGCGGTCGGCCATCGTCAAGACTTCCGCGTAACGCACGTTGAGCTCGTGTTGGCCGATGGCGGCTTCGCCCTTGGAGTTCTCGACAGGGATCTCTGATGCGCTCAGCGTTCGCCGAGCCGCCCCCACATAGTCTTCGACTCTGGCGCCTTGCACCAGGTGGTAGTCCTCGACGTACCAGCCGGCAGCGTCAAGGCCGTGGTAGTTCTTCTCTTGGGCGGTGCGGTAGCTGTCGCGGTAGAGGAAGAACTCAAGTTCTGACGCAGCAGCGGCATGGAAACCAGCGTTGGTCAGTCGGTCGACCTGGCGGCGCAAGATGGATCGGGGAGCGACGTCGATGAGTTGGTGGGTGTCGTTCGACTCAACATCGCACAACACGATCGCCGTGCGGTCAGTCCAACCTGCTGGCCGCAACGTGGAAGTGTCCGGGACGAGATGGAAGTCGCCGTACCCGCCACTCCAATCCGAGAAGTCGAACCCTTCGACCGGCTCCATAGCCATGTCGACCGTGAGCAGGTAATCGCAGGCATGGGTGCCGTCGGTGAGTCCGGCCTCGAGGAAGAACCCTGCGTCGAACCGTTTGCCCAGCAGACGGCCATAGTGATCGGTGAACCCGACAACAACCGTGTCGATCGTGCCAGCCGCCACCGCGGCGTTCAACTCAGCAGGTGTCATTGGTTAGTCCGATCTATTGGTCAAATTCCTGTAACTGTTCACTCAATTGGTGAGCGGCTTCGGCAACACGCAGGCCGATGTCGTGGCTGCGGTCCGGGTTGGGGAAACGATAGGTGGGACCGTGCACGCGTAGGGCGGCAACCACCCCGTCGGGTCCGAAGACAGGTGCGGCGACCGAGTTGATCCCTTCGGCGAACTCTTCGTAGACCCAGACGTAACCTGCCGATCGAACCTGTGTCAGTCGTTCCTGCAGTTCGACTGCTGAGGTCAGCGTGGACTGGGTCATCGCTTCGAGCCCACCATCGATGTATGCCTGTATCGCAGCATCGCCGAGGTGGGCAAGGATGGCAATGCCTGCCGACAGCGAGTGTGCGGGCCCAGACTCGCCTGTCCAGTCGCGGACCTGTACGTCTTGGCCAGACTCGACCATGTCCATGAAATGCACCTGTCGGCCCTCGAGAATGTCGAGGCCGCTCGCTTCCTCGGTTTGTTCACTGAGGTCTACGAGGAATGGTTGCGCGGCTGCGATCAGACTGCGCCCTTGCGAGGACCCGCCAGCGATCTCTTCGATCGCTCGACCGAGGCGATACTCGCCGCCGATTTGGTCCTGTTCGATAGCACCTTCGGTCTCGAGCGCATTCAACAGCCGGGCCACTGTTGACTTCGGCAGATCGACTCGTTCGGCGAGTTCGGTTACCCCGCTTGGGCCTACGGCTAGGGCACGCAAGATCGCGAAAGCTCGTTCGATCGATTGCACAGCCATCCCGTCAACCTAGTCCGGTTCCGACTGCGTTCCGCATCGTGGAACAGTGATGTGACGTGAATGACAGCGTCCTCCTCGGCTAAAGCGGGAAACAGTGTCCGACGAATGTCGGCCCGAGCGGAGCGGAGCTACGCGGTGAGTGGTTTGGCTGGATGAGCGGGAAACGGTGTCCGACGAATGTCGGCCCGAGCGGAGCGGAGCTACACGGTGAGTGGTTTGGCCAGCTTGACTCGGTCGATGGCGTCGGGATTCGAGAGCGCCTGCATTGCATTCTCGTAGTCGGGCAATGAATAGACGGCGCCATCGTCGTTGATCATCACGAATCGGTCGAGTCCTTCGAGGAAGGTCCGGTCGTGACTTACGGCGATTACCGTGCCGACGAAACTGTCGAGCGCCTGTTCGAGCGCTTCGGATGATTCGATGTCGAGGTTGTCGGTCGGTTCGTCGAGCAGCAACACATTGTGGCCTTCAAGTTCCATACACAAGATCTCGAGCCGAGCCTTCTGCCCACCCGACAACGTCTCGAACTCCTGGCGGGCATGGGTTGCCAGGCCGTAACGACCGAGCGCTTTCATGGCCTTTACTTCTTCGGTGACTCGTTCCCGCACGATGTCCAGGGCTTCGCGGCCAAGAAAATCTGGCCGGTCATTGATCTGGCTGAACGTGCCGATCGAGGTGCGAGGACCAAGTCCAATGGTGCCTTCGTCGGCCTCGATCTCGCCAGCAAGCGCTCGGAGTAGGTGGGTCTTGCCGGTGCCGTTCGGTCCGATGAGACCAACTCGTTCGCCGAAGTGGACCTCGTCGGAGAAGGGGAAGAACAGGTCGCCGATCGCAACGTCGACCATGTTCACCACCCGTCGAGCCGAGTCGGCACCGCGGAGAGCGACGGTGATCTGCTGGTCGGGCACCGGGGGAGGAGGTGGTCCTTTGGCCACGAACTTCTCCCACCGGGTCTCGGCTGCATTGGCTTTGGTTGCGTTCTTGAAGTTGGAGGCGGCACGGGCCTTCATGACCTTCATGTGTTTGAAGAGTCGGCGTTCCTCTTGGTCCCAACGTTTGACGGCATCGCCGAGCAGTGCCTGACGCCTCTCCCGGGCCTCGGGGAAGGTGGCGTAACTACCACCGTGTACCCAACAGCCAGAGCCTTCGAGCACCACGATCTTGGTGGCGACCCGTTCGAGTAACGAACGGTCGTGGCTCACCATCAAGATGGTGCTTGGGCAGTTGATGATCTGTTCTTCGAGCCAGACGCGGGTCGGGATGTCGAGATAGTTGTCTGGTTCATCGAGCAGTAGCACGTCGGCACCCGATGTCAGCAGCAGGTCGAGTACGAGCCGTTTGCGCTCGCCACCGGACAGTTCGCCGACCTTACGACTAGCAAAGTCTTCGACAGGGGTTTTGATGCTGCGTTCCGCCGCAGCAGCCCATCGGGCTTCGAGTTCATAGCCGCCGAGGTCACCCCAGGTGGTGATGGCTTCGGCGAACTGCATACCGTCGTCGGTGCCATCGTTCATCGCCTTTTCAGCGGCGACCATGGCTTTGCCTGCTGCTCTAAGTGCCGGTTCGGCAACGTCGAGCAGCATCTCTCGCAGGCCAGCGCTGGGGTCGCCCATGCCGACGTCCTGGCTCATGGTCAGGAAGGTTCCACCAATAGATACCTCGCCGCCGTCGGCTTCGAGTTCGCCGGACAGGATGCGCAAGACCGTGCTCTTGCCGACCCCGTTAGGGCCAACAATGGCCGCATGGTCGCCTGGCGCAACACCGAAACTGACATCGAAGAACAAGGAGTCAGCCGCCGGTGGTGCGTAGTCGAGTTCAGATACCACGATTGCACTCACCGATTGACCTTATTGGCTGTCGCCGACAAAGCCCGGGCAGTAAAACAGTGGGATGAATGCAACCGTGAGTTCGCAGCAGTTGGTGCGGCTCCTTGCCGATGACAATCGGCGCAAGATTGTGGCCGCGCTTGTCCTCGCCGGGGAGCCTTTGGCTGCAGCCGAGGTTGCCGAAGCCACCGGTCTCAGCATCCGAGATGTGGTGGACAGCGGGTCACGGCTTGTCAGCGGAGGGCTGCTCGACGGTGGCGCAGATTCGTATTCGCTCATCGACGGTGTGTTTCAGCACGCGGCCCGAGCCGAGGCCCCACCGACTCCCGTATCAGCGCATTCCGACCAGCCCGACGACGTTGCCCGGGTGCTCGACCTGGTATTCACCGACGGCAAGCTCGTTCAGTGGCCGGCGAAACGAACCAAACGGCTGGTGGTGCTCGATCATCTCGCCCAGCGG
>ERZ887942.669-NODE-669-length-26410-cov-19.128287_pt1 | contig 26410 bp, 19 predicted proteins | sample MGYA00521099_ERZ887942 | MGnify/ENA primary metagenome ERZ887942 (study PRJEB32303, sample SAMEA104408605) | aquatic metagenome | biome: Brackish water; feature: Pelagic; material: water | place: Baltic Sea | collected 2014-06-07T06:48:00 | depth 16,251 m ...
CGTACGCACGGTTCTGTGAGAGGACGCCCCCCACGGGGGGCTCCTACTCGACCTTTTTTTGTAGTGCTTGAGCGACAAGTCGTCGTTGATCTTCTGTAGACCGATCCCGAGTTTGATGCATTTCCTTCCCAGGTGCTGTTCGCGGCCGAGGACTTTGATTTTTGAAAGGTAGGGGGTGGCCACCGGGTGGAAGGGCATGACGACGGTTTCGCCGTTTTTAAGGGGCATGCTGCGGATTTGCAGGAGGCCGCTAAAAAGATCGAGCGAGTGAGGGTAGTCGAAGGTCGTTGTCTTGATCTTCGTGACCCCATTTTCGACGTCTTTCTCGGTTCCGCTGACTCCTTTGGAAGTGAAACGATAACTCAGGTAATCGATCTCATTTCTCTCCTTTTCCGTTCCCACAAACATAATGGGACGAAGGGTCTTCGGATTCAAAAAACTCGTGTAGTTGAATTTGTATGGAAAGAGGGCATGGGCCCAGCCGGTGCTTCCGCCATATGAGCGGACAATGAAATGTTTGGGATAGCGGGGGTCCTTTTCACCAAAGAGAATGTCAAAGCTGCCCGCTTTCAACCGTCCATTCCAGGTCATCGCATAGGTCAGTTTGGTTGGAGTGATTTTCTTGAGGGGCGCGTTTTTCGGAATGGTCACTTCTTTCAACCAATGGGGGGCGGCGTTGACCGGAAAGGCCAGGGCGAGGGAAAATATCCATGCTTTCATCTGTCATGGTAGACCGGAAAACCCTTTGATTTATTCAAATTCGACTCTCCTTGATCAATTGAGCAGTAAAAAGGCGTGACGATCCGGCTAAGCGGCCTAAAACGGTCCCAGCGCATGGGTAAAAAGGTCACTTACCAGGAAGCAGGAGTTGATACCAGGGCCGCCGCGGCTTTGGTCAACGAGATAAAGGCAGACGTCTCTCGAACTCAAAAACGGCGGCAGCTTCACAACTCATTTGGTCTCTTTGCGGCGGCCTTTGATTTGAGTGAATACCAAAACCCTGTCATCGTCACCGGATGTGACGGGGTCGGGACCAAGCTGGAGCTACTTTTGGAGCACGGGATGGAGGCTGAAGCAGGAAAGGATCTCGTCGCGATGAGTGTCAACGACATCATCACGACCGGTGGCGACCCGCTCCTCTTCCTCGACTACATTGGAATCGAAAAACTCCAGCCGGAACGAATCAAGCAATTGATTTCCGGAATGTGTGATTATCTCGAGGATTGCGGATGCATCCTTGCCGGTGGGGAAACCGCTGAGATGCCGGGTTTGGTGCCTCCCGACGTCGTGGAGCTCTCCGGTTTCTGTATCGGGGCGGTCGAAAAGGAAGATCTCATTCAACCGGATACGATCAAGGAGGGTGATGTCCTTGTGGGATACCGTTCGGATGGCTTTCATGCAAATGGCTGGAGCCTTTGCCGGCGTATTTTGGCGGAACACGGCGCGGAATTCAAGGAGGAGGAGATTCAAGCGATGCTCGCTCCAACCCGTCTCTATCACGATGTCACCAATGCCTTTAAACAGGACGGAATTCGCGCCAAGGCTTTTGCCCATATCACGGGTGGGGGGCTGCCCGAGAATCTCGAGCGACTCTTCCGCGGAATGGGGGCGGATTTAACCATTCCCTATTGGGAGAATGATCCTGTCCAAAAAATTCTGGCCCACAGCGATCCGGAGGATCGCTTCAATGCCTTCAACATGGGCATCGGCTGGGTCGGAATCGTGGCTGCGGAGAAGGCTGATGCCGCGTGTGCGAGCGGGCCGGGTGGCATTGTCTTGGGTGAAATTCGTGCGGGCGATGGTGTCACGGTGACCGTTCAATCCTAGCTCTCAAAAAAAATACATGAGTGATCCTCTCACCCACGAATGCGGCATTGCCGTGGTTCGCCTCAAAAAGCCGCTGGCCTATTTTCAGGATAAATATGGATCAGCACTTTGGGGGTTCAATAAACTCTTTCTCCTGATGGAGAAGCAGCACAATCGGGGGCAGGACGGAGTTGGAATCGGCTGTGCCAAGATCGGGATGCCGGCAGGTCAGCCTTATATTTTCCGACGGCGCGATTCCAAGAAAGACTCACTCGCCTCACTTTTTCGCACTGAGCTCAAGAAACTCAGCAAGAAGCAACGGAAGGGACAAATCGACGAGCATGACCCCGATGATCTTCGCCGCCGCTTTGATTTCGCCGGTGATGTCTACATGGGGCACCTCCGTTACGGAACTTCCGGCCAGTTTGATAACGGATCGTGTCATCCTTACCTGCGCCGCAGCAATTGGCCGACACGGACATTAATGGTGATGGGTAATTTTAACATGACCAACACCAATGAGCTCAACGAACGTATGATGGATCGGGGTCAGCATCCTGTCTTTGGCACCGACACCCAGACCGTTCTGGAGGAGATCGGCTTCCATCTTGACGAAGCCCATACCGATATCTATCGCGAATTACGTGACGAGGGCATTGCCGGAGATCACACCGCGGAACAAATCTCGGCCCGGCTCAATCTGGCCCACATTGTCGCCGAGTCTGCCAAAGGTTGGGATGGCGGATATTGCATTTCGGGCGTCGTCGGGAATGGCGATCTTTTCGTCATGCGGGACCCGCATGGCATTCGCCCCTGTCACTACTATGAGACGGATGAGATGATCGCGTTTGCCAGCGAGCGCGTTCCCCTGATGACGGTGTTTGAAGCCGAGCAGGATGATGTCAAGGCGCTCGATCCCGGCACGGTGATGACCATTAAAAACAACGGTGATCACAACTCGGAACGTTTTGCTCCCGTTGTTGAGCCAAAACCCTGCTCCTTTGAGCGCATTTATTTTTCCCGGGGAAACGATCCCGAGATCTATCTGGAACGGAAGGCAATGGGAGCGGCTCTCGTTGAGCAGATTGTTGAGTCAATCGATCACGACTTTAAAGATTCCGTCTTCTCCTTCGTCCCGAATACCGCTGAGACGGCCTATTATGGCTTAATGGATGGGCTCCGCTTGTATCGCCGCAAGATGGTTCGCGACAACCTCCTGGCGAGCCTGAGGGCAGGGGAGTTGGACGAGGCCAAGCTCGATGATTTGGTCATGAGAAATTGGCCCGTGGGTGAGAAGATTGCCCACAAGGACATCAAACTCCGGACCTTCATTTCGCAGGAGAGCGGACGAAACCAGCTGGTATCCCACGTTTATGACATTTCCTACGGCGTCGTTCCGGTTGGTGGGAATCTCGTCGTGCTCGACGACTCAATCGTCAGGGGAACCACCCTCAAGCAATCCATCTTGAAAATCCTGGCCCGCACAAAGCCGGGCAAGATCGTAATCTGCTCCACCGCCCCCCAGATTCGCTATCCGGACTGCTACGGCATCGACATGTCGGAAATGGGCAAGTTCATTGCCTTCCAGGCCACCATCAATCTGATCAACCGGGCCGGGAACACCACCTTGATTGAGGAAGTCTATCAGGATTGCCTTGTTGAAATGGAGAAACCCCGTGAGGAGCGCAAAAATGCCGTGAAGAAGCTCTATGCCGGTTTCACCGATGAAGAAATTTCCGCTGAGATCGCCGCCATCGTCTATCCCGAGGATATCGATTGGCATGGCGGGGTCGAGGTGATCTACCAAACGGTTGAAAATCTCCACAAGTCAATCAATGCCGAGTCATCCGGTGATTGGTATTTCACGGGGGACTACCCAACCGTTGGGGGTTACTCCGTTGTCAATCAGGCCTTCATGCACTGGCGCGAAGGGAAAACCGGACGAAGCTACGATTTGGCGCTCTAGTTTTCTTTCTGCGCCAGCCAGTCTTTTTTAACGACCATCGCGGTGGCGAAAGCGGCCATCCCTTCTTTGCGGCCGACGAAGCCCATTGTTTCATTCGTGGTGGCTTTGATCCCGATTGCCTCGGGAGCAATCCCAAGGGATTTGGCGATGTTCACTTTCATCGCCGCAGCATGAGGCAGAACCCTGGGGGCTTCCGCGACGAGCGAGGAGTCGACATTCATCAACTGATAGCCCTTCTCTTCACAAAGGGCGGCACACTTCTCCAGAATGCGCAGGGAGCAGATGTCCTTGCACGAAGCCTCTCCGGGCGGGAAGTAATACCCGATGTCCGGGAGCCCTAGGGCTCCCAGGATGGCATCGGCGATGGCGTGGCTGAGAACATCCGCGTCGGAGTGGCCATCCAGTCCGTGGGTGTGGGGGATCTCCACCCCACCCAGAATGAGGGGGCGGCCTTTTGCAAATTGGTGGACGTCGTATCCGATGCCTGAACGAATCATAAAATTTCTTCGATGGGGATTCTTCCGTTGGTCGCCACGATGGAGTAAACATCGGGATTATTTTCGTGGGGGACAAGATCAACATGTCCTCCGGTTGCTTCGATCATCAGTTGGCCCGCGGCGATGTCCCAGAGCGAGATCCTCGACTCGATGTAAGCATCCAGTCGCCCGCAGGCAATGTAGGCCATTCCAAGCGCGGCCGAGCCCATCATGCGCATTTTACGCGCTTTGAGTGATCCTTTTTTGAAACGCACCAGACCGGTTTTGAGAGCCTCCTCATCCTTGCCGCAACCCACGAAGAGAATGGCTTCTTCCAGTTTCTCGCGCTTGCTCACCGTCACCGGGTTGCCATTGAGTTGCGGTTGGCCGCCCTTTTCGACGGTCCAGAGCTCGTTGACCATGGGGTCGTAGATGACTCCGAGGACCAGTTCCCCGTCCACCCGCTTTGCGATCGAGATGCAGAAGTGGGGGATGCTGTAGAAAAAGTTCACCGTCCCGTCGATGGGGTCGACAATCCACTGATGATTGGATGATTGATCGCCGGCCAGTCCCTCTTCGCCATAAATCGCGTGCCCCGGATGCTGGTCCAAAATGATCCCGGTGATGAGGTCCTGGGATTCCTTATCGAGAGCGAGCTTCAAGTCGTGGTGAAGGGCCTCGTCGACATGCTTGGGTTGATTGAAATTTTCGCGGAGGAGCTTTCCGGTTTCCTGGGCGGCGTGGACGGCAGTTTCTAATTCGGTCACAGAGGGATCATGAAGGACTTTCAATCACTTGAGAAGCTTTTCGACTATCGGACGCACTCCGTCAGTGATCCGGAAATTCGCGACAACGCTTGCGATAGTTCCAAGTGTATCAGGTCTTTTTCAAGGCAATGAATCACGGGTCAAAGTTCTTCAATGACCTCCATCAGATGGTAAGCAAGGTGCTCCTTGCTGTCTTGTGGAAGTGCTTTTGAATGCCCGGGGTAGACGAGGGTGACTTCGTTTTCGGAGGAGTCGAAGCCGATGTCTTTGCGCGAGACGTCATTGGCCACAATGAGATTGCATCCCTTGCGAAGACATTTTCCGCGGGCATTTTCCTCAACGTTTTCAGTTTCAGCGGCAAACCCAACGAGGGTCCCTTTGAAATCCATCACGCTCCGGGCCGAGCCCAGGATGTCCTTGGTTCGCTTGAGGGTCAGGGTCATTTCGGCGCCGGCTTTCTTGAGCTTCTGTCCGGCCACCTCGGTGGGCGTGTAGTCGGCGACCGCGGCCGCTAAGATCGCGATGTCATGACGCCCAATCTGGGATTCAACAGCCTGATACATGTCGGCGGCGCTTTCGATGGGGATAAAGTCGACTCCTTCGGGGATTCCCAGCGAGGTTGGGCCGGAGATCAAAAGGACCGAGTGGCCCCGCTTTGCCGCAGCCGCGGCGAGGGCATACCCCATTTTCCCCGAAGACCGATTGGTGAGGTAGCGGACGGGATCGATGGGTTCCACGGTGGGACCGGCGGTGATCAGAACCTTCATGAGTAGCCATGAGACACCAAGCCGGGCGAAATTCCAAACCATTCACCACAAGCCGGTGATTTCCTTTGTGAAATAGGGTTGCTAATTAGGTGCCGGGGTGATTTCTTTTCGCCGCTGCGCGCGTGGCGGAATTGGTAGACGCGCATGATTCAGGTTCATGTGGGGGCAACCCCGTGGAGGTTCGATTCCTCTCGCGCGCACCATTTTTTTTACCCGGACATCGGGGTTTTTACGTGATTGGATTATCCGAGGGATCGATCGACTGGGAGCTGATTCTCGCTTCAGGCTCTCCCCGACGGCGTGAGCTGCTCTCAGCGACAGGACTTTCCTTTCAAATCATCTCACCTGATGTCGAGGAGCTATCGGGTGGTGATTTATCGCCTCGGGATTTGGCCCTCACAAATGCCCGCTTGAAGTGCATGGCGGTTTCGTTGGAACAGCCCCAGGCGATGGTGATCGGGGCGGACACCGTGGTTGCGCTTGGAGGAAAGATTTTCGGGAAGCCCGCCGATCTCAAGGAGGCCGCCGGGAATCTGCGTCAATTCAGCGGGCGCGTGCATGAAGTTCATACGGGAGTCGTGCTTTCCTACGGGGAGAAGCGCGCGGAGTTTGTGGGGACATCCTTCGTGAAGTTCAGGAAGTTAAGGGATCCCGATATCGGAGATTACCTCTCAAAGGTTTATGTCCTCGATAAAGCGGGCGGGTATGCCGCGCAGGAACATCGCGAGCTCATCATCGAAAAATTCGAAGGGGATTATGACAACATCGTAGGCCTTCCGATCTCCTTGGTTCTGGACCAACTGGAGCGGATGGGCTTTCCTGTGCCCGCAAAGGACTCATGAGCGATCAGCCACCACGTTATCCTCTCATCTTGAATCCCAAGGCCAGGAGTGAGAAAGGGCGCCGTGCGCTCAAGTTCATCATGGCAAATGCGACCCGATTTACGATTTACGCAACGCGCAGCCGGGAAGAGGCCATTGATTTGGCAAAGAAATTTGCGGACGAGGGAGAGGATCTCGTCATCGCGGCAGGAGGAGACGGGTCCCTCAATGCGGTCATTGAGGGACTGGCCGGATCGAAAACCGCGTTGGGTGTCTTTCCAACCGGGACGATGAATGTTTTTGCCCGTGAAATGGGGATTCCCTACGACAAGCTGAAAAATGCGATGGAGGTGATCGATGGCGGGCATCGCGAGGAGGTGGATCTTTTTGCGATGAACGGGGCTCCTTTTGTTCAAATGGCCGGGGTGGGTTTTGATGCCCAGGTCATCGAGGAAACGAGCTGGGAGAGTAAGAAACGGCTCGGGCCTCTGGCCTACCTTTTAGCGGCGACAAAGGTCATCAGGGCCAAGCCTCCGACCTTGAAAGTGAAATTTGCGGACGGTCGGGAGATGGTGGCGGCGGCGCTCCTGGTGGGGAACGGATCGCTGTATGGGGGGCAATTCCCACTTTTTAAAAATGCCTCGAACACCGACAATCTTCTGGATGTCATCGTTTTCAAGGAGGCGGGGTATCAATTGGTGAAGGACTGTTTGTCCGGACTGGTCAAAGGGGGAATTGACGCCCATTCCCATGGGGATTCGGTGGAGTATGTCCAGGCCGCAGGCTTGAAAGTGACCTGCGATGAAGAGATACCGGTCGAAGTGGACGGCGAGCTTTGGGGCCGGTCAAGCGAGATCGACTTTCTCCCGACCGGTAAGACTTTGCGGGTTTTTGCTCCCCTGGAGCCCAAAGTGAAACTCCGCTATGCCTTGTTGAAGATGCTTTCTCCCTGGCGGGACTAAGAAACTGCGGTGATGAGCCGTTGAAGTTTTCAGAGAAATGTCAAAACGCCCTGTGATCATTACCCCGAAACTGATTCGGCGTTACAACTTCCGCTGTGTCGGAAGAATTTTTCTTTGGGCGCTTGGGGCTGCGGCCGTTTTCATGGTCATCTTTCTTTTTGTCTGGGTGATGGCCAGTGCGGTGACCCGCGAGAAAGCACTGACTTCGCCGATCATCGTCGTTGCCTCGTTGGCAGGGATTGGGGCATTCGTGGCCGGTCATTGGCATCTCAAAAAACAGGGCCCACAGGACTGGGAACGAATCGCCCAAAAGCCGGATTGCAAACCGGGAATGAGATTGTCACGAATGAGCAATCAGGAATACGGGCAGATCGGGCAGGGGTTCCTTGCGCTCATCCTTGCCGGGCCGGATTGGCTCGGGCGGATTTACGAGGAGTGGCGGGCCGTCATTCCCGCAACTGAAGATGTGGCGGAGCGTCTTGAGAACCTGAGACAACATTTTGCGGCACGCGATGCCTGGGTTCCGATGAAGGACTTTCAGGCCCACGAGGACGGGATCTACCTCCTCGCCAAACTGGACATTCTCGCCATCCGGGAACTCCTGGGCGAGTGGCATTTTCATGTCACCGTTCAGGGCTCGGCCAGGCCTTCCACCAAGGTCGATCTTAAAGTGTGAAGATCGTTTTGGATTGGGATTGGACGCCAGCTCTGTTAGGATTCCGGTAATCAATAAAGCACTATGAACACGAAATTCTTTCAACGGGGCTTTCTCTTGTTTTTTCTTTTGGGATTCCTGGCCAGGGCCGATGAACCTCTTGGAGAAGAATCGGCGCGAGCGGAAGTGGCCGATGTCAGTAAGGCCGGGGATGGTCCGCTGAGAATCAGGGTGTTTTATGAAAGCCCGCTTGGGGTCTCGGAGAGGAGCTTCGACGATGCCGATCTCTGGATCACCAATGCAGAGGGCTTCCACTCCGGGGTGACTTTTGTGGAATCGAATACCGTGATTCCCTTGCCGGGGCCGAACGGAGAGATTCCTCCTGTCCCTTGTGCGATTGCGATCTACGAATTGGCTGCGCCGGATGACGGGTGGTCCGAACGAGACAATGGTGAATACACCGTGATGCTGGCCGGCGAAGAAATCGCCAAAAACGACGGCTCTCATTTTGCTCTCGCCCTCGCCGGGACCTTCAAGGTGGCGATCGGAGAGAAGAAGGGGACCGTGTCGGCAATCTCCGGGGGGATTTCGGTGGAAACCTTCGCCACTCCCGGTGTTCCGGGGGGAGATGTTTTTGAGTTGGCGGTCGCGACCCTGACGGTGACGTTTCCCCATCCGGTTGAGGTGAATTGGAGTGAGCTGCAATTCACCCTGGCGGGAGCATTTTGTCTCGAAGTCGAAGGCTCTCAGCTTGGGGGCCTGGTGCCACAGGTCGTGACTTCCTACTCGCACCGGGTGGAGCTTGGCATGCTGGAACCGGGAAACTACCAGGTCGCTCTCAAATCAGGAAATGAAGGACTTGCAAATGAGAACTTCCGGGTTGGAGGGGGCGGTGGCGGAGGAGGTGACCTGATCAAGGGCCTGCCATCCGCGGTGGAAATCGAGATTGTGGAGCTCCCGACTCTCGGCGTGTTTCCGGCTTTTTCCGCCAAGGTGCGGCTCACCTTCGGCCAGTATGTCGACCACCTCGAGTGGTCCGAAGTGAGCCGGAAGGACGGGACCCTTACATCCGGGATGACGGCTTGGATCGATCCCCGGATATTGATCTTTGCGCCAATGGTGGTCGAGCATGAGATCTTCCTCGGAATGCTGGAGCCCGGGAACTATCGCTATGAACTGACTTCACTGGAGGGGATCATCGGGCGCGCTCCAATCCTCGTGTCGGGAGAGCCGGGCGACCTTCTCCCTCCCGAGGTGACCGTCCGGGGTGCCACCGTGACCGGGACGGGTGATGAGCCTCTGGAATTCTCAGTGGAGTTCTTCGACGAAAGTGAGTTGATGATCGCGGGAATCGAAGCCCAGGTTCTCTTTGCGATGACCCGCCAGGGAGAGATGATCGAGCTTGAACGGACCAGCTTGAATTTCACCGCCGACTTTTCGGCGGGAGCGATTGCGACCTATCGCATGGTGCCGCCGGGCGGGATTTGGGATGCGGAAGACCGGGGGAGGTATCGTCTCATACTGAGCGAGCCGGAATTGGTGGCTGACCGTCTTGGCAATCATCTCATTCAGCCTCTGATTGGCTATGCCAGTGTCGAGATCGAGCCGGATGACCCCGGGCCAAGCGATACAACTGAATTGACGATCGAACACGATGAACTGATCAGCCGTTGGACCGCTTCGGTGCGCCTTTTTGTGTCCGAAGATCTGGCGGCAAGGGATGATTGGTCGGTTGAATGGGGAGAGGCCCGCCCGACCGGTCCGGCCTTTTTCCTCCAGCCTCGATTTGTTCACGCCGGTTCCGATGAGGAAATTGCCTGGATCCCACCTTCCGACCCCACCGGAGCCGGGATGTGGCTCGAGCATGATTACGATTTCGGGCCCATTTCGGGAGGGGACTGGTGGGTGTCCTTGAATTCAAATCTGGGACACTCTGCCAAAGGGCAATTCCTGGCCGGAGATCCGGCCCGCCCCATCGAGCCCTTTGATTTTTGGAACGAGTGGGCGGAGCGTGAGAGCAACATTCCCGACGACCGTCGCTTCTGGGAGTATTGTGTCGGGACCGATCCGGGAGATGCCTCTGATGACCACCTGGGAGATCCCAAACCTGAAATGATCGACGATGAAAACGGATCGAAACATCTGGGGCTTCGCTGCCGGATCGCGAGCGCCGCGATCGATGCCCGGCTGAGCTTTGAAGGATCGACGGATATGACCACGTGGGTCGAGCTCGGGCCGGATGAAGTCGAAGAGGTCGAGCGGATTGTCAGGGAAGATGGCATTGAGGAATTTGTGGTCTCCCTCGTCGATGATGTGGAAACGACAGATTTTCGGTATTTAAGAGTTGTCGCTGAACGCTGGTAGAGACACCCCCAAGCTGATAGAATTCTCCCACCATGATGTTGGGAAAGTTTTTTTTTGTGTCTGTGCTTTTGGGATTCGGGGGGCTCTCGGCCGGAGAGGTTGATCCCTCCCAGAAGGAGTGGTTTCGTAAATACCAGAAACAGGCCAACGCTCCGGAGCCCGGAGAGATGCTGCTGAATACCGATGCCGAACCGGATCTGGCGGTGGGTTTTGTTTCCCTTCTGAATGGGAAGGATCTTTCCAGCTGGGAGAGCAAGGGTGGGAAATCCACGTTTGAATTCAAGGATGGCATCGTGGTTGGAACCTGCGTGCCCGGAGAAGCCAGCACCTATCTTTGCACCAAGAGGGCTGACTACGGTGACTTCGTTTTTAGCTGTGAAATGAAGTGGGAGGAGGATCTCAATTCGGGAGTGATGTTTCGAGCCCGGACCGGAGAGAAGTCCGTCGTCTTTGGGCCCCAGGTCGAGATGGAGGGAGTTAAAAATACCCGTGGATGGTCGGGCGGAGTCTATGGGCAGAGCTGCGGAGGATACTGGTATCCGCTCTGGCTCGGGGAACATGCCGAAGTACGAAAAGCACTCAAGAAAGAGGGCTGGAACCGGGTCACGGTCATGGCAAAGGGAAACACCGTGAAGACCTGGCTAAACGGTGTTCCGGCGGCTCACTGGGTGGGAGATGGAACTTATTCCAAGGGCTACTTTGGCCTCCAGGTTCATCAGGCAAAGAGTGGGAAGGTGCTTTGGCGCGAGCTTAAGGTGAAAGAGTTCGGAAGTGCGAGCGCCCGACTGGAAGAGCTGGATGCCTACTGGACCGAGGTTTCACGCACCGTGAAGGAAGGTGATTTTGACGGCTATGCCGCGACCTGCCACGAGGACGGGATCTTGATTTCGGGGAACAAGGGGACGAGCTACCTCCTCGCCAAGGCACTTCAGGGCTGGAAAAACGAGTTCGATCAAACAAAGGAAGGGACGATGAAGGCGAGCGTTGATTTTCGTTTCTCAAAACGGTGGGGCGATGCCGGCACGGCTCACGAAACAGGAATGTTTCGCTATGCCAGCCAAATGGGTGATGGCGAAGAAAAGGTGACCTACATCCACCTTGAAGCACTTTTGGTGAAGAGAAATGGGTGGAAGGTGCTGATGGAGAAGCAGAAGGGCGAGGGGACAAAGGGGGAGTGGGAGAAGTTGAAGTGATTCTATTTGCGGGAATTGAAGGTGAAGCGTTCGAAGAGAGGGGCGTGACCACCCCGGAGGGCATCGTTGATGACAACGGCTAATCACAAGAGAAAGAAGGAAATGAGCCAATCGAAGTCAAAAATTGAGGAGGGAGTCAGCCTCTTTCCGCTTCGGACCAATCCTTTCCGGCTCGCCTGCAAGACCCCGTCGGCAAACTTCCTCGATCCAATCATCGCGCCGTCCGTAAAATAGCGGACCCGGCATTGAATGACTTTGGAATCCTTCAAATCCCGGGTCTTCTCCTCCGAAAGTCGCGCCAATTCGGCCTCCGCTTTGGCGCGATCCCTTCCTTTGCGAACGGCCACCCAAGCAGGCCCATTCTGTGAAAGGTGCGTCTCAAAAAGTAGCAAACGTCAGCCAGGGTCGAGTGATTGCCAAACAAGATGATTCAGAATCACAAAACCCGGAACCGGTTAGGCGGGTGGTTTCATTCCCCCTTCCCCTCCGGCCGAACGGCGGCTTTAGGGCCCCGCCGAGGTGAGAAAAGGCTTGAAAAACAGCATTTAATTCTTCCCTTAACGAAAGGTTTCGACATCTTGGAAGGGTTGTTGGGACATTTCTACGGCCATTCGATTTAGATTATGGGAAAAGATTGCTCACCGGAGACTATTCTACAGGAAGCCCTGGAGATTGTTGATCCGTCGAAACGGGCCGCCTATCTCGATCGAGCGTGTGATGCTGATGCAGCCCTCCGGGAGGAGATTGAATCGCTTTCAAGGGCGCACTTTGAGGCTGACGCCTTCATGAGCCCAATTGTGAACCAGGTGTGGGAGTTCCCGTCCACCGAGCGCACGGGAACCCGGGTGGGGCACTATCTCCTGGTGGAGAAGATTGCGGAGGGTGGATTCGGAGTGGTCTTCCGGGCGGAGCAGCAGGAACCAGTCAGGCGGATCGTGGCCCTCAAGGTGATCAAGCCGGGGATGGATTCAAAGGAGATCATTTCCCGGTTCGAACTTGAGCGCCAGGCCCTGGCCATGATGGACCACCCGAACATCGCAAAGGTCTACGATGCCGGAACGACAGAGCAAGGACGGCCATTTTTCGCGATGGAGCTGGTGGACGGGGAACCGCTCACTCAGTTCTGCGACGATCAACAACTTGGGATTCGCGAGCGCTTGAAGCTCTTTGCTCAGATTTGTCGTGCGATCCAGCATGCGCACCAGAAGGGGATCATTCATCGCGATCTCAAGCCGAGTAACATCTTGGTGGGAAAAGATGACGATGGGACCCCTTTCCCGAAGGTGATTGACTTTGGCGTGGCCAAGGCGATCTCTCCCGAACTCACACCGGACACCATGATCACCATCCAAGGTCTGATGATGGGGACTCCCCGCTACATGAGCCCCGAGCAGGCCGGATTGACCGCAGCGGATGTTGATACACGGAGCGATATCTATTCGCTGGGTGTCATTCTTTACGAGTTGATGACCGGGAGTGCCCCCCTCTGCGGCAAGAAGATGAGTTCCGCCAGTTTCGACGAAGTAAGGCAGATGATTTGTAAGGATGAACCTGGGACGCCGTCGGATCGGATCAACAGCTTGACCAGAGAGGAGCGCTGCGAAGCTGCCACCGCCAGGCAGATCGAGAACGGTAAACTGCAGCGCCATCTGAAAGGAGATCTCGACTGGATCGTGATGAAGGCCCTCGAGAAGGATCGGGAGCGGCGCTACGACACGGCCCAAGGGCTTGCGGCAGATATACGGTGCTATTTGGAGGGAATGCCGGTGGAGGCGGGCCCACCGGGAGCGGTCTATCGAGCGGGTAAATTTGTCGGCCGAAACCGCTGGCCGGTGGCGGTAAGCGTCTTGGGCGCGCTTGCCCTGTTGGTGGCGGTGTTCTTTATCATCCGAGCGGATGGGAATGCCTTGGAAGATGAGATACGTGCCCGGCTGGAAGAGAAAATTAAACGGGTGGAAGCTCTGAAGGTGAACATCAAGAAGGTGAAGAGCATGCGGACTGACGGCTCGGGTGGTTCGCGTGAGAAAGCGCTTCCTCTGCTGGGTGCGGTTGGACTCTATCCGGAGGATGAAATCGATGAGATCCTGGGTGTTACCGAGAGGCTGAAACTGATCGGGGATGCCCGAAATGAACTGATGGCTTGTCTCATGTGGACCGATTTAAAGGAGAGTTGCTTTCTTGAGAAGAGCGGGGCTGAATGGCCCAAGGCAACGCTAGATGCGAACCATCTGAATTGTGCCCTGAGTCGTGGGGAGGGACAGATCGAGGTCCTGGACTCGGCCGCCAGCGTCATCATCAAGCGGCAAGTTGACCTTAACGGCGAACTTACAGGGCCGCTCCGCTTCAATTCCGGGGGGGATTTGCTGGCGGCCGGATTCGGGCTTTCCGAAGAAGAGTGGAAACTGGTCATCTGGAAGTGGAAGGAAAACACGATCGTTTCTCAGGAATTGCCGGGGGTTTTTGATGCCTTTGATTTTCATCCGAAGAAAAATGAGTTTGTGATGGGAGCCCGCAAGGCTAACCAAGGGGCGCCCCCGGAGTGGGAAGTGAAGTTTTTCGGACTCGATGGAATCGAACAGGGCGAGCCGCTCGAGCTCGAGGGAACCCCGGTGGTCATTCGCTTCAGCCCGGATGGGAGCTCTCTCGCAATCAGTCTTCAAAATTCCGGAATCATCGTCATTGATCTCGAGACCAGAAGTATGACCCGTATGGATCCCGGGACCAAGAGTCGTATGCGTAGGGTTGGGAAATTGAATGTTTTTTCTTTGGCGTGGAATCCGGATGGGAATTCGATCGTGGCGGGTGACGATCGCGGGGCCGTAACGGTGCTGGACACGAGTTCCGGGAAGGAGACTTTCAGCTTCAAGGACCACAGCAGTCGGGTCGATCAGGTTGCCTGGAGTCACGACGGGCTCTTGATTGCAAGTGGGAGCCGGGACGATGTCATTCACCTTCGGGAAAGTCGCCGGGGGGAACACCTGTGCAAGTCCAAGGTCTTGGCCCAGACCCTGAGCTTTTCGCCAGATGACCGCTCATTGGGGCCTGTCAGTCCGAGTCGCAATCCGCAGTCCCTCAGCACTCTCAAAGTGCAGCGCAGCCCGGCCTGCCATCGAACCGTGGGGCATGCGGCTGGTTCGATTTTCGCAGCGGTGTGGAATCCTGATTCCACTTTCCTGGTGACCGGTGCGAGTGATGGGGTGCGGCTTTGGAACCGACTGGGGACGCAACTGGATTATTTTCCTCGCGACCTCGTCCAACCCGGCGGCTTGGCTTGTTCCCGGACCCATCTCTTCCTCGCCAAAAAGAATGGGATTTGGCGTCGGGAAATCCAGGTTTCTTCAGGGGGAGCACTGCAACTCGGGGAAGAGGAGCAGCTGAGCTCCCAGAAGGGAGGCCAGCAGATCGCGCTGCGTCCCAAAAACGACGACGAGCTGGTAATCGCGTACAAAACCGAAGTGATCTTTTTGGATCGGAATACGGGGAAAGAATTGCGGTGTTTGGAGGCCGGGGCTACCTCAGGATCCCTCTCTTTCAGCCCGGATGGGATCTGGCTGGCCGCGGGAATGCAGGAATCCGGCGTGAAGGTGTGGAATCTGAAAGCGGGAGCCCCCCCTCCCGCAGGTCTTGTCAGTTGAGGGTGGAGCAACGGTCGCATTCTTTCCGCTTGTTCAGAATAAAAATGAAAAGTCCTTTCCGACACTTTTGACGGGGGATTCGAAGCTCTACACCCAGTGGGTCTTCGACTCCACAACCGGAGAATTCGAGTTCAAAAAAGAGGTTCACAGTAATATGGTTGGTAGCGTAAAGTCAGTGCCGCACATCAGCTACAGTCCCCGGGGCACGGCCCTGGTAGTCTCCATCGACCGAAGATATCTCCAGATTTTGCACCCTCTCACGCTTGAGGTCATGATGCAGCCTGGCTTCGAGGAACAGTGGCCGCTCACCATCAGCCCGGACGGGCGCCTTCTGGTGAACGAAGCCCCCAACGGGCGACTCTTCCTCTGGAACTTTGCAGAGGCTCGCGAGGAACTGAAAAGGCAAAGTCTTGATTGGGAGAAACTGGACGAATTCCCCCAGGACATGATTCAGGTCATCCGGCCGAAGCTGCGGTAACGAGGCGGGGCGCGCTCCCTGGTGGCAATTGGACGGGGGCGGAAAGTAAAGATGCCCATCGAGGTGGCGGAGGCTCTTGTCGAGGATCTGAGGATTGGTAGATTCGGAACACTACCGCAATTTGCTTTGGGGTTGAGCTCTTGGAGGCGTTGTTGAAATCATCGGAGAGGGAGCTGTCGCGTATGTATTTCCGCGGAAAATCGATCCGCTAGAGGGCGATTTCAGGACGATCGAAGGGCAGTGGATTAACAGGCATTGTTTTAAGACCAGTTTTATCGTTTCGCTAATGAGCGCTGGGGGAGGCTGATTGTCGTTGTTAATCCGACCTCAATTATGATGAAGAAAATTACTCAAGCGACATTGCTCGCGGCTTTGCTGAATCCCCTGCAGGCTGAAACGATCTTCGGTGGTGATCAAACCACCGATGTCAACAACTGGACGACCAGCTCGGTGGCCTTCGATGACACGGTGCAATCCGGTCACAGCATGAACTGGGAGAACGTCATCACCAATACGGCGACGATCGACGGGGTCGAAGGTGAATTCGACCTGACCTGGGAAGCCGACGCCAATTTCACCATCGGTCATCTTTTCATGTATAACGAGACGCTCGATCTTGCGACTCTCGCCAATGGAATCGAGCGCTTTTACTGGGTTGCGGATTTTGAGTCACCGGCTTTCACGAATTGGTCGCCGGTGGTATCCGTGACCGATGGAGGGGTGACCCGCTATTATCGCTGGAACCACTCCAACAATGATTGGTCGGGAAATGGTCCCCTTAATTTTTCGGCTCCCTTCAATGGTGATGATCCCTATCGTTTCGACCTTTCCCAACTTGGAAACGGGACGAATACAGCGACGGGAATCTGGGGCGAGTTGAACGCGACCTCTGCGAACTTCGCGGGAACGCGCGACAATCTGACGGGGCCAAATTTGCAGGCTGCGACCGGTGAAGTGAGATTCGGGTTTATCCAGTGGGGGGCTTCGAATGCGGGCGCTCTTGAGTCGCAGAGTTTTTCAACGGTTATTGAGTGTTTTGAGGTGATCATCAACTCAGATCCGGGCGTGGCTCCGGTGGTGGAAGCTGATGCAGAGATCACGGTTACGGCGGTGTCAGCCGAGGTTACCGGTCAGCTCACGACCTTTGGAACCGATTTTTCCAATGTCACGGTCTATTACGGCGCGACCGATGGTGGAACGGATCCCGGGGCTTGGGATGCTTCCATCCCAGCGGGTTTCAGATTCTGTGACTTCACTTTCGAAATCGCGGGATTGACTCGAAACACCACCTACTTTTACCGCCTCTTTGCTGAGAATGGCGCGGGTTCGGATTGGTCTGATAGTGCCGGGACTTTCACGACCCTTTTGGCGAGCGCTCCGGCGATCGCTGTCACGCCTGGAAACTCCAGCAGGCCCTCGGAGGCGAATTTCACCGGTGACGTGACCGATACCGGAAACGAAAATCCCATCGTCACGCTTTTCATCGGGACGACCGATCAGGGAACCAATGCCGGAGCATGGGATGCCAATTTCGATCTTGGAGAGCAAGGGGGGACCTTCACCGCGAGGATCCAGGACCTCCAAAGCGAAACCCAATATTTCTATCGCGCCTTTGCTGAGAACAGTGCGGGCGGGGCTTGGTCCCCAACGACTGAATCCGTGATGACCATTGCCTTGGAAGGGGTGCCAAACATCCTTGCCGCAGCTGACTTCGACTACTTGTATGAGATGAACGAGAATCCCGGAAACCAGGATCTCGATATGGCGGGGAGTGCGAACGATTGGTTTGCGGCTTCAGCCCAAGCCACCGGAGTTGATCAGACAATGATCATCCCGCAAAGCTATGCTGATGGGATTGCTTCCTCAAATCAGGGAGCCGCTATTCCGGAGGCTCTCTTCCGTTCCGACTTTACCGGTAGTATTAGCCGGACTTCGCTTTCGGGGAACTTTACCGTTGAGGTCGCGCTAAGGCTTAAGGCCGGAACGATCGCTGCGCCGGGAATCGATCTCGGTGGCTTTGCGATTTTTCTAGATCCTGTCGGACAACGAGCGCTCCGGCTCAATATCAACGAGACCGGGGTTAGCACTGGCGACGGAGCCGGGATGGCCACCGTCACCGGGAGTAATACCGATGCCTTCCACCTCTTCCGGATCGCCTATGTCGCCGCTGATCAGCGCTACTCAGTTTGGCGTGATGGTTTTCCCGTCTTCGCTGGCGAGACCGCGCTTGCCGCAACGAATGACTCCGTTTTTGGAGCAGGGGGATTTTTCCTCGGTGACTATGCCTTCGATATTAGTGGCGACTGGGAAGTGGACTATATCGGTTTGCACGACGAGGCCGTTGCACCCGCCGGCGTTATCGAGAGTCTTGCCGTCGTTGGGTCAGGGTTTGTGACCCCGTCCATTTTCTTTATTGATTTCAAGGGGCGTCCCAACGCCTCCTACAATGTCATGAGTTCGACCGACTTGAATGGTTTTGAGACGATGGAGGCGCTTAATTTCGAAGCCGATGGAACTACTGATGAGAACGGCCTCGGACGGGCCGAGATCAATGTCGTAGGCCGTGTTCCAGGCAAGTTGTTCTTCAGACTTGAAGCTTCGCAATAGAAAAGAATCCGAACCGTGGGCCAAAAGGAAACCGTCAGTCGTGAGACCGGCGGTTTCTTTACGTTGGGGAAGGTCGGAGTGATCTACGATCAGTTCGATACCCTCAACCTGAAGAATTGGCGGGCTGCGGTGGAGGGAAGGGTGGAGCGCCAGACCAGGGTGGCGGTCCCGTCGCCGTTGAGGGTATCGCTCACCTGGACGACGTCGGTGGGAAGTGATGACCAAAATTCGAGGTCGCCGGACCATTCAGCGGTTGGGACGACGTCGTCTGCGCCGATGGCGTGGGTGACTTGGAGGGTGGGGTAGGTCATGGTGTCGGCGGCAATGGTGGAGCTAATTTGAATGAGATCCGCAGTGTCGCCCGGGATGGTGTCAGAAGTGCCAAGGAAGTGCTCGAGGAGCGCACTGAAGCCATCGTTGTCAGTGTCGGCGAGAGCGTTACCGGAGAAGGCGGGGCGCGAGTCCGAGGTGCCGGGGTTCCCTCCCAAGAGGCTGCTGCAACGCCAGTTGGATGCCAGGCTGTGATCGGGACCGAGCGAGGGATTTTTCAGAATCAGCGAGTAGCCGGTGCCGTCGGCGCAGAGTGGCCAGGGGCTATCGTCTGAGTAGGCGAAGTCTTGAAGGATGAGGTTGAGAACCGGGTCTTCGAGGACAATGGAGTCGCCGGCGTTGTTGAGGGAACCCGAAAATTCTCCGGCGATGGCGAGGCCGTCACCATTCCGGGCTTCGAAGGCGGCTTGGTTCTTGACGAGGAGAATTCGTGCATTGGGGACGAGGCTGGTGACTGCGCTGGTGGATAAATCGAAACCGATCCCGCCACGTAGGTTTAGGAGACTCAGGTTCACGCTGGTGGTGCCAATGTTTGTGAACTCCAGAAATTCGAAGTCATCCGAATCGTCAAAACCGAGAGCGACCTCGGAAGCGGAGGGATCGCCGGGGTGGTAGTTGATTTCGCTGACAACAAGGCGTGGGATTTCGGAATTGCGGTAGAAGTTGCGGGTGACGGGGCCACTCCAGCGGGAACCATCTTTGGTTCGGGCAATGATGGAGGTTCGCGAGGTGATGTTGAGGGGGGAGGTGTAGGTGAGGGCGGAGGTTGAAAGGGAGCCACCGGTTGCTCTGGGATCGCGGCCGTCGGTCGTGTAGTGGATGGTGCCGCCCGAGGTGGGCGTCATGCTAACCTCGAGGTTGCTGACGAAGAGTCCGCTTTCAGGAGAGAGGGTGGGGAGGGGTTCGTATTGATTATCGAGGTAGCGAGCGCGATTAACGACCCAGGTGCGCATTTCAGAAACGCGACTCTGCCAGGTCGGGAAATTGAGCCCGCTGGCGATGACCTGATCGGCTTTTAAGCCCGCTGAGGCGATATCGACGAGTTCTTCGAGATCGGCATTGGTGGCGGTGGTGCGGCGGGCTTCCTGCCAAATGTCTTGATGGGTTTGTTTGAAGTCGGAATCTTGAAAGAGGCCCTGATACCAATCCCGGTTGGAGGCCCAAAGCGGCGTGTCACTGGTGCCGCCCTTCCAAGTGTAGGCGCGGTCAAAATCCCAGACCGGGCCCATCTTGATTTTTGAGGTGGGCGTTTCCCGATAGATGTAGGTGGAGAGGACGTGGGCGTCTTGGTTCTTGGCGAAGTTGTGAACGGCGAAGTTGCGGGCCCAGCTTTCGGAGTCGAGTTGACTGGTGAAGTTTCCGGACCAGACAGCGGCGTCCATGGCGCGGGTGGTGGATTGAACGACGCTTCTCTGGGCGGGAAGGATTTCGTAGCCGCCGGGGCTGTTGAAGTTGAGGTAGGAATGGTAGAACTCCGAGATGTCATCGACTGATTGGGAGCCACCGGAGTTTTGTTCGTCGTCGGGGATTTGAAGGATTCCATTGGGGCCGGCGGCGTGGAAGTTGGGTTGGGTGGTGGTGACGGGGAGTCCTTCGGGGATGGCTTCCATGCGGTCGATGTTGAGCATCCAGCCGCCGGTGGTTCCATCGTCACTGAGTTTGTCAAATTTGACGCCCATTCGGTTGCGTTCGATTTTTTCGGAGAAGAGGTAAACTCCGGCAAGATCGGCGGAAGTGATGGTACCGCCGTTGGTGTTTTGGAAGACGGCGACGACTTGGCTGCCGGGGGAGTGTGCTCCCATCATTTCAGCGAAGCCGAAGGAGACCGGGTTATGGATGAGGGCGCGGTCGAAGGAGGGATTGGGGGCATTGAGAACCCAGTCGGATTCGGATTTAAAACCGAAGGGTGAGAGGTTGCGGTCTTCGTCTTGTTGATCCCAAAATTCGACGGACAGGGGTTTGCGGGTGAATTGGCTGGAGCTGGAGCCACGGACGCGACAGCCGGTGCGGCTTTGGAGGGCGGGTGAGCTGGTGAAGGGTTGTCCGTTGGCGGTGGGATTGAAGATGCTCATGACATTGGCTTGGCGCGGGAGCTGGACAATGTCGCGACCGTCATTTGAGCGACCTTTGTTGGGGTATGGGCCGGCTCCGAAGTTATCCATGACGATGATTGGAACGTCTGAGAGATAGTTTTTGAGGGAGGGATCAATGAAGCTGTAGTCAGCGAGGGCGAGGGCGCCGGGGAGTTTATCCGGGAGGAAGGAGCGGGCGCGGAGGCGGGCGGGGGAAGAGAGGACGAAGGGAGCTGAGTAGAGTGGGTCGGCGGTGGTGGGATCCGAGCCATCGAGCGTGTAGTGAATCTCCGCGCCGGGAGTCTCGGGAGTCAAGGTGACGGTGATCGCTGAGCTTTTGATGCCGCTGGGCTCGGCGATGATGACGTTTCCTGCGTTGGGTGAAACGGGTGTCGGGGTATTGGTGGAGGGGTTTGGGCTGCCGGGAGTGGGGAGGGAGAAGTAGCCCGCGACGGGGGTGGCGGGGTTGATGAGGGTGGCGATGAGCTCGGGCCGAATGAGGAGATCACCGCTGTTTGAGAATTGGTTGAGTCCATGGATGGCGAGGATGTTTCCGGATTCCATGAGGCTGGGGATGGAGGAGGTGATATCAAAATCCTGGAATTGCAGGGCTTGCGAATCACTGACGCCACTCGTGGAATCAGAGTTCCAAAGGAGAGGGGTGGGGTTGTTCGCGCCATTGAGATAGTCACCGTTGAGGAAGGCCGCGAAGCCGTCATCGTATTTCATGCGAAGGATGAGCGAGGTGACGTTGGCGGGGTCGATTGTTCCGGTGATGGAAATGCGGAGGTAGACCGAGGAATTAATACCCCAGGCGTCGTCTTCAACATCGATGCCGATTTCGTCCTGGAATCCGGAGGTGCGCTCGAAGCCGACTCCTAGGAGGCCGCTCTGCCAGGATGAGTCATCGAAATTTGCGTCGCCGCCGCGCCACGTGGTGCCGATTATCTGGTCATCGGCAAGGTTGGGGATGAGGACTTTTGCGGGTGAGCTTTGGGAAACGAGGGTGATTTGGTTTCCTGTTGCAGTCAGACCATAGGAGATGTCACCGGCTTGCGGGGGGAAGTTGAATTCCGAGCTGATGACGAGTTCTGGCGAGGTCAGGGCGAGGTCTTCGCCGTTGGCTGAGAGGCTGAAGTTGGTGTGGAGTTCGGAGCCAGAGGTGGTGCGATTTTTCCCGGAAGCGAATAGAAGAAGGTGTTGGCCGGAGAGGAGGGTCGTGGTGGGAAAGGTCCATTTAGTGAGGTTCGTGGTGTCATCGGTGAGATGCCAGCCGGTGAGGTCGATGGATGAGGCGGTGGGATTGTAAATCTCGATCCAGTCCGAGGTGTCTCCGTCTTGGTCGGTGAGGCCGGTGGAGTTTGAGGCCAGGAACTCGGTGATGACCGGACTGGCAGCCAAGGGGAACGCTAGGCCGAGATATAGTGAGAAATGACGGAAGAAGGACACGCGGAATCCTGTAGAAAGGACGAAGATTTCGAAAGGAAGTTAGACTGGTGTGGTTTTAATTCCAGTTGCTTTGTTGATGGGGTCTCCATTGACTGAGCGTCGGCTGGGTCTGCATGATCATGCGCGGAACGACATCGTGGTGAAACGGAGCGCAGATGGTGGGAAGACCTGGTCGGTGATCAAGACGAATGAGACCTTGCCTTCGGTGGCCTGCATGGGCTCGGTGGTGAAGGGGGCAACGCGTGGAGATGGCTGGGATTTGTGGGGTTCGTTTCGCTTCGGCGAAGGGGAAAAAAATGGACAAATCGTGGTGTCGAAAGACTTTGGGCAGGGTTTTGAGATCACGAAAAATCGTGACGGGAGTTTTTGGATACTCGACCACGCAGGTTTCACCGGATGGGAAGAGTCTGTTGTGTTTTTATGAGACGGATGGCTGGAAGACGATTCGCTTGCTGGAGATTCCGTTTGAGCATCGTAGACGAGGCCGTGGCTTTGGCAGGAAAAGTTTCCGTGTTCGGTGGCGAGAATGAGGGGGCTCCAGGTGGTGCCCAGGTCATCGGAGTATCGCATGACGAGGTCTTGTCCGGAGCGTTCGGGCCAGCTGAGTCTGTTGCCGGCATGGAGTCCGACGATGATGCGGCCTGACCTGCTCTTTACGGTGACGGGCTCCCGGTAGGATTGGTATTCGTGTTCGCCAGGTTTGTCGATTGCGGCCTGGAAGACAGGGGCGGATTCGTCGTTACGTTTTTCGTCTGCGTTGGTTTGGGACAAACCAAAAAGAGAGGTGGATAGAAGCAATGCTGCTTTTAAATATGAGAATCGGGTCATGAAGCGAGTTGGTAAGCTTTGAGAAGAGTTCTTTGGGCTAGTTTTTCTTTGCCGCTTTCCATGCCGATGATTTTAGTTTTCCGGCATTCTTGTAGGATGGATCGTCTTGGACTTGTTGTTTGAGCTTCCAGTCGTAGGTCGTTCCTGTGAGGCGCATGAGGACTTGTCAGGCGTAGTAGCTGGGGCCGATGGGGGCTTCGTTTTTGGGAAGCGTCTGAGAGAATTGTCGACAGAGATCCTGATGATCGGCGGCAATGTTGTTCCATTCATTTGTGTCGGTGCGATGGTCGTAGAGCTCTTCGCTTCCGTCTTGATACCGGATGTAGCGGTGGGTGCGGGAGCGAAGGCTGTGGTTGCCCCGTTCGTGGGTGCAGAGGGCGTAGTGAGACCAGGGTGTTTGTGGATTTTTGAGGAGGGGAACGAGCGAGTGGCCTTGGTCTTTGATTTGGGGATTAGCGGGGAGCCCGGCGAGTTCGACGAGCGTGGGGTAAATGGACATGAGATCTACCGGGGCGTCGGTTTTTGTTCCCGGTTTGGTGACTCCGGGCGCGACGATGAGATAGGGGACGTGGACGGAACGTTCCCAGAGGGTGCCTTTGTGCCAGTTGTCTTTTTCGCCGAGGTGGTAGCCATGATCAGACCAGAGGACGATGATGGTGTTGTCGTGGTGGGGGGAGGCGTCCAGAGCGTCGAGGAGTCGGCCAATCTGAGCGTCGGAAAACGAGATGCAGGCGCGGTAGCCTTGGACGGCCTTTTTCCATTCGTTGAGCTCTTTAACGAGATGGTGTTTTGAGGCTCTGTCGTTGGTTCGCTTCAGAGCAATTTTGGGGAGGTCGGCAAGATCGTCGTTTTTGGTGGAAGGGAGTTCGATTTGATCGAGAGGGTAGAGGTCCGGGTATTTCTGAGGGACGAACCAGGGGAGGTGAGGTTTGAATTGTCCAATGGCGAGGAAGAAGGGCTTGGCATGGCTTTTTTGAAGGAATTCGACACCGTAACTTGTTGATTTGTAATCGGGAATGTCGCTTTCCTTCCCGGCGATGGGTCCGAAATCGAAGTTGCGTTTGGTTTGGGAGGTGATTTTTCCGTCGGGCATTTCATTGTCTGTGATGGTGACGGGACCCCAGTCGAAGGTGTTGTAGCCGTTGGCTGGTCGGTCGATCCGGTTGTCGATAGTGTTGAGGGGTAAAGTGTGATTGAGGGTGCCTCGCGAGATTATTTTTCCCGGGTAGATGTTCTTGACGATCCCACTTTCTTCGGAAATGGAAATTCCGGCGATGTCCTTGCGTCCGACTTTTTCTCCGGGATTCATGTTGAGTTCCTCCCAGGTGAAGGGACCGCCGATGGCGCCGGCGTCGGGGCCGAACTCGTGATAATTGTCAGGGACGACGCAGCCCATGGCGTGATTGATTTTGCCACAGCCCATGACATGATAGCCGCTATTCTTGAAGAATTTTGGAAGAGTCAGGGCATCGGGAACCTTGTCGGGGTAGGTTCCTTGATTGTTGTAGACGCCCGAGGTTTCCGGCTTGAGTCCGGTTAGGACGGCGGCGCGTGAGGGACCGCAAATCGGAGAGGCACATTAGGCGCGCTCGAAGACAATGCCGCGTTTGGCCAGGCGGTCCATGTTCGGGGTGAGGGTATCCGGATGGCCGCCCAAAAAGCCGACCCAATCGTTCATGTCATCACAGGCGATGAAGAGGATGTTGGGTTTTGCCAGAGAACTCAAAAAGGAAAGGGCAAAGGTTAGAAATATGAAGAGGTGACGCATTGTGGTTGTCGATTGCATACTTTGAATAAGCGAATTAGTTCACCGCGGCGTGGATTTTTAAGATGGAGAATCCGTTGAGGTCGGTTTGGGTGGCTGGATTGTAGAAGTGAATGTAGCTAATGCCGTTGGGGCAGGGCTGCGACAGCGGGAGAGTGAGATCGACAGGGGTGTTGTCGATTTGGATGGATGCTGACTTTTTGTCGTTTTGCCAGCTGAGGGTGAGTTTGTGTGTGTTTCCGGGGGTGAGCAGTTGTTCGCCGCTTGAAGCTTTTCCGTCTTTATCGATTTTCAGGAGGTAGTTTGCAAGCTGGTCAACGGTGGGATCGGTAGGGTTGAACCAACGGTCGACAAGGGCAATTTGGAGGCCGTTTTGGTTTCCTTCTTCGAGGCGGATTTGGGTGGTGATTTTTCCAGAGTGACCGGATGGGAAATTCCAGGTGGCTCCTTGATTGGGATTGGTGAGGTTGGAGTCTTCGATGCGGAGAATGTGTAAGGCGTTGTTGTGGATTTGGGCGCCGGGTTTACGATTGTATCCACAGTGGCCGGCGATCTTGTCGATGTATTGATGCGTGGACCAATCACGGGTTTTGTCTTGGGCGAGGTCGGAGCTGCGTTCTTTTTCGTAAAGCCAACGGAGATCCATGATCATGAGGCGGCGGTGAATGGGGTGTTGGCCACAGGAGTAGAGGACCCGGTTCTCGTCGAGTTGGATGATTTCGGATTGGTGTTTTCCCCGGTCATTGGAACCTTTGGTGATGGCGTAGTTTTCGTTGTTTCGGTGCTCATCTAGGATGAGCTCGCGAAAGCCGATCCAAGTTTTACCATCGTCTTCAGAGATGGCCGCGTGGATGGTGTCACGGTTGGTAAAGACATCTTCTCCGCCTCTTTTTGGAATGCGTTCGACTTCGGGGAGCGCGGTTGTATTTGACCAAAGGAAAAGCAAGCGACCATCCTTCAGGCGGTGGAAGGTCGGCATGGTGATGGTTCCCCAGAAGCGAGATGGCTCGGCCTGGCTCCAGGTTTGGCCAAAGTCTTCGGAGAAGCTCTGGTAGTGTTGGTCTTGGGCGGTTCGGGCGATGAGCCAGAGTTTCTTGTTTTTGAGTTCGGCGATGGTTGCTTCGACCATGCCGTGATTCCAACGTGCGCCCTGGTGGATGCCGCCGGGTTTGTGGGGAGGAGATTGGAGTTTGTTAGATCGGATCCAAGATTTACCCTGATCGTCGGAAAACCAGGTCCAGCAGCCACCGCCATGGCCGGGGATGATGATGCGTTTGTTGTCGTTGACCCAAAGAGGGCTTCGAAGAATGCCGCCGGGTTTGATGCCATTTCCGTCGTCATCAGTGATGAGATTCCATTGTCCGTCGATGCCACCTTTCGTTTGATAGAGTCCGTCTATGGGGTTCTTCCCCCGGTAGAGAGGTTCAAAGCGGATGAATTCACGGGTGATCGGACTTTGAGTAATGGCG
>ERZ887942.672-NODE-672-length-26363-cov-11.343280_pt1 | contig 26363 bp, 26 predicted proteins | sample MGYA00521099_ERZ887942 | MGnify/ENA primary metagenome ERZ887942 (study PRJEB32303, sample SAMEA104408605) | aquatic metagenome | biome: Brackish water; feature: Pelagic; material: water | place: Baltic Sea | collected 2014-06-07T06:48:00 | depth 16,251 m ...
GCTCCTCGAGTGGTGCTCGCATCCAACACTCCATCAATGTAAATTCGGATGGCTCCATTGTCGTAAACACAGGCAACGTGATGCCAATTCCCATCGTCGACCCTTGACACTGAACCAAAATCTTCGATGCCAACATTTGTGTTGATGTCGAAACCAATTTGTCCGGGCCCACCTCCGTCACCATCGATTTCTACTCTCCAGTATTCACTTCTGTCGAAGGAGGCAATGATTTGTGTAGTGCTGTCGGAAGTCCTTACCCAAGTTTCAACCGTCAATTCTGGGATTCCTGAACTCGCATACCAATACGAAGAAATGGCTGCATAGTCGCTTGCTCCATCAAACCGAAGTGCCGTAGTTGTTGTACCAGTATCGTATTCGGCAATGAAGAAACTGTCGGAAGCAGTGAGCGTTGGAGTGGTATAGTTTGCTCCTACGGCAATCAAAGAATCGCTTGTGGGTGAGTCGTACCAATAGTGAAGTGCACCACCACCATTTACATCCAAGAAAAATGGAACAAAATCACAGTTGAGACTATCATCTGCAGTAGGTTGAGTGCATTGCGCCCGCGAAATGCAGGAACCAGCACCAAAAGTGCAAAAAGTGAAGTCAGTCTTTTGGACATGAGAACGGCTGCAGGTCGAATTTTTTTTCACTCATTATTGAACACACTTCAAAACAACACAAACCATGCTTATGTTCAATTTAAATCTGTTGAAAGTCAGAGTTATACGATTGGTAAACACGTTCTCTCTGAGTACGAATAAGCAAAAATTAGAGCTATTAAAAACTTACTAGATTTCTAATTTTCAACTAAGTGATGTCAATCACATTGAACCCAGAAACTACAGAGCTCAGCTAAGTATTCATCGAAGAGCTTCTCAGCTTGTAGCCGCTGACTTTCTAAAGCTTAAAGTCCTGTGCAACAGCCAGCAGATCGCCTGCTTTAGTTTACTTTGATGATTCCAAAGAGAAACTCATGATCGCCAACGGAGAATATCACGAATTGAAGATACTTAGGGAACTGCCTCAAGGTCTGTATCTAGGTGATGGTGAGGGTATTGAGGAGGAGGATGATATTTTGCTTCCCAATAAGTATTGCCCCGAGCATTTTGCAATAGGAGATGAGCTTCAGGTGTTTGTTTACCGAGATTCGGAGGATAGGAAGATAGCTACAGACCTCGATCCTAAAATCCTTCTCAATCAATTTGCCTTCTTGGAAGTAACGGCAGTTGAATCGGTTGGTGCTTTTATGGACTGGGGAATGGAGAAAGATCTATTGGTCCCATTCCGAGAGCAGCGAATGCCCATGGAGGAAGGGCGATGGTACATCGTTTATATGGAGCTCGATGAAGAGACCGATCGATTGTACGCAAGCAATAAGATTGAAAAACGCTTGAGCAACGATGACATGGAACTCGCTGAAGGTGATCAGGTGTCCGTCATTTTATATCACGAAACCGACCTGGGGTATAATGTGATTGTGAACCATCGGCACAAAGCTCTTCTCTACAAAAACGAAATATTCCGCGACGTCAAAATCGGCGATGAGTTGGATGCATATGTCAAGAACATTCGCGAAGACAACAAGTTGGACGTTGGTCTTCGTCCGAGTGGTTACGCCTCAACAGTAGAAGAAGATGTGAAGCGGATACTCCTCAAGATGCGTTTTCGAGGAGGCTTTTTGGCACTGAACGATAAAAGTGCGCCTGAGTTGATTTATTCTGAGCTGGGGATGAGCAAGAAAGCCTTCAAGAGAGCTATTGGCTCCTTATACAAGGAGAAAAAAATTGTTCTGAAAGATGAAGGGATTCAAATAAAAGGAGAAGACCTCTAAGGGCATTAAGTCCTGCTTATTCCTTTCCATATTCCTTTTTCATTCCCGCAATGAAAAGGTCGAAATCTGAATCGTAGCCTTCGCGAAAGGCCGAATCCATTGAGTTTTGCTGCTTTCTGTACAAACCAAGCCCAGTGAGAATTGTGTTGTTCGCAGTAATGGAGTCTTGCGCCAAAAGTCTAAATCGATTTTTGTTTGAAAATGGAACTTGCTTCATTCGCTTCAAAGCATTCTGGAAAAATTGTTGCTTTAGTTCTCGCTTACGCCAGAGCCTCATTTCGTCATTGAAAGAGGCATAAAGTGCTTTGAGCTTTTTGTATTCATCCAATCCGGCATCAACAAAAAGATCCACGTCGTTCATACGGTTCGCATAGTCTTCGTACTCTTTTGAATCAAGTCCAAATTTATCTTCCAGGAAAAGGTACGCGCCTCGATCCCCAACAAAGGTTGCAAGGTTCTCATTGAATTCAGCATCGCCATCTACGTAGAGTGTCGCATGTGTCAGTTCGTGAATCACCAAACGCGCCAGCATCCCTTCGTCTTCATCGAGCATATTGCTCAGGATGGGATCTCGAAACCAGCCCAAGGTACTCCAAGCTTGCACTGGGCTCACATCTACATCGTAACCTTCGTCCCAAAGCTGCTTGCTCAGTTTGGCGCTGCGCAATGAATCGAAGTAACCACGATAGGGGAGTCGACCCAAAAAGCCGTAATTCCAGGTGTATGCTTCGAGAGAAAATTCTGGACAGGCCTGAACAACCCACATAAGGTCTTTGCCTTCCTGATCGAAAAACGAAGTGTAATTTTTTGAATCGTTTAAACCCAGTGAGTCTTGAGCATAAGCTCGAACTTGCTGAATGAAATTCAACTTGAGTTTAACGCTGTCTGGGGTGTTGGCATTGCTGAGTACGTCTGAAACCTCCTCTGCACGGTAAATGATTTTAGCCTGGCCAATGCCTTGTTGAACACCGTACCAAATCAAGTCACCAAAAAAGCCAATGATGACTATGAAGAGAATAAGACAAATGGTCCATACCGTTCTCATTCGGTGAAATTAGTTCAATTGACCGATAGCACAAGTGATTCTGGACATTAGTGCTGCAAAACAAAAAAGCCCAACTTCTTGGAGGAAATTTGGCTTTTCAATGAATCAAACTAGACTAGTTCAGTGCGGCTTTCACAAAAGAAGAAATGCGTTTTCCATCGGCCTTTCCGGCCAATTTTTTACTTGCAGCACCCATCACCTTGCCCATGTCGGCCATGCCGCTCGCGCCCGTTTCAGAAACGATGGCTGCAATCGCTTGCTCCAGTTCTGAATCATCCATGGGTTTCGGTAAATAACGTGAGAGTACATCTGCTTGCCTCAATTCATCAGCGCCTAAATCTTCGCGGTTCTGATTGGCGTATAAGTCGGCAGACTCCATGCGCTGCTTCAAAAGTTTTTGCAAAACTTTCATCGCTGTTTCGTCGTCAACTTCTCCTTCGGCTCCTTTACTAGTTGCTGCTAGAAGAAACTCCGACTTTGCGGCGCGTAAAGCATCGAGCGTATCTCGATCTTTAGCCTTCATGGCTGTTTTAATGTCTTCGGTTATCTGGCTTACTATGCTCATTAGTCGACGTTGTCGTGTAAGAAACGGTTGTTTGGTTTGATGTCGGTTTTCTTCTCACCATCTTCCCCTTCACTTTCAGACAGCGTATAGCGACTTACTTGTGATTCAGATGAATGTGGCGCATCGTCGAGGTCAATCTGACGTCGTACGTATGCCGGAACACTCTCCATATCGTTGATGCCATTCGGCGATTTTAGTCGCATGCTTAAGTTCTTGAGGTTCATCATGCGTTCTTGGGCACGAAGCTGACGTTCTTCAGGACTGATGTCGGATGCAGTACTCTTATTTTCGGTCGCTTCTTTTGCTTGAGGCACTTCCTCTTTTTCTTTCCGAATGAAAGGTTCGTCGGGTGAAACACCAAGTCGGGCTTCTGGCTCTTCCTTCAGTTCGTAACGAACTTCTTCGCGTTTTTCCAATTCAAACTCAATCGTTGTTTGGGTTTCATCTTCTTCTTCGTCCGACTCATCTCTAATCCAAGAGCGATCTTCTTCTTCTTCCTCTTCTTTTTCTTCTGAAGTTGAATTGACCGTTGACTCCTGATCTACTGTTGAGCTTGGAAAGCTTGATTCAGGAACTTCTTCCTGCTCATCTTTTATTTCTGGGCGAAAAAACGATTTGAAGTCTTCCTCTGCAGGTTCTTCATTGGAATCTTCAATTGGAGTTGAACTCGGGCGGAACAGAACTTTTGGTTCTTCTTCAACTTTTTCTTCCCTCGTCGCTGTTGGCTGAGTGTCAGACTTGAGTTCTGGCTCGTCGCTTTCCAATACGTGGCGAATTGGCTCCTGCTTTGCAACGGGAGCTTCTACTTCCTGATTTAAATTCAGGATTTTCTTCTTTGGCTGGTAGCTCGTATCCAAGCTGGTACCAGTATCAGGATTTTTATTGAAACCGGTTGCAATCAATGTGATGTTCAGGGAATCGTCTTCCATTGTTTCATCCTGACCATAACCCCAAATAACATCGGCAGATAAACCAGCTTCGTTTTGGATGTAATCAGTGATGTCAGTGATCTCGTCCATCAATACTTCGCTCGAACCATAAGTGATGTTCAGGAGGACGTATTTGGCACCTTCAATTTTGTTGTCGTTGAGAAGGGGAGAGGCCAGAGCTTGGTTCACAGCGTTCAAGGCGCGGTCTTCACCTTTGGCTGTTGCGCTTCCCATGATGGCAACACCACTGTCTTTCATTACAGTTCGTACGTCGTTGAAGTCAACATTGATGGTTCCAACACGAGTGATTGTTTCAGCAATACCCTTTGCTGCTGTTGTGAGAACATTGTCGGCTTGGGCAAAGGCTTCATGAACGGCTAGGTTGCCATAGATTTCACGCAGCTTGTCGTTGTTGATGACAAGCAAGGTGTCTACGTTTTCACGCATTTGTTGAATGCCTTCCTCTGCTTGTAAGCGTCTTTTTCTTCCCTCGAAAGCAAAAGGCATCGTTACGATTCCAACGGTAAGAACGTCTAAATCACGTGAGGCTTTTGCAATAACAGGAGCAGCTCCTGTACCTGTTCCACCACCCATTCCAGCAGTGATGAACACCATTTTGGTTCCTTTGCCAAGAACTTCCTTGATGTGATCGATGCTCTCAATCGCTGAGTTGCGACCTGTTTCAGGGTTTGAACCAGCACCTAAGCCATCGGTGAGTGTTTCACCAAGCTGAATGCGGTTGTTGATTGGACTCATGTCCAAAGCTTGTTGGTCCGTGTTGCAAATGATGAAATCAACACCGTTGATTCCCTGATTGTGCATGTGATTCACGGCATTACCTCCTCCACCGCCAACACCTACTACTTTGATGATGTTGCTTTTCTCTTTTGGCAAATTGAATTTCATGATTCAGAATTTATTTCGTTCTTAATTGAGACCTTCATCCAATGCTTGGCTTGAGAAGCGAAGGATTTTATCGAAAATCTTCGAACCCTTTTTCTCTTGCTTGACTTCCTTCTGTTTTAGGTCTGGCTGAGTAATTCTTCGACGAGCCAACTCATCGAAGCCTTTCAAAACAAGTCCAACAGATGTCGAATACATCGGACTCGTAATCTCGTCAAGGTCTTTGTTTTCACTAGTATGCGCTAAGTGTTCCGTTGGATAACCAATGCGGGTATCCATTCCTGTAATGAACTCAAAGAGCTGTGTGATGTGCTTGAGTTGCGAACCGCCACCAGTAACCACGATGCCTGCAATTAGGCGATTCTCGTAACCAGAGTTTTTGATTTCGTAGTACACCTGCTCAATGATTTCTTCCATCCTTGCTTGGATGATGTTCGAAAGATTACGAACAGAAATCTCCTTTGGCTGACGTCCACTCAATCCTGGAATCACAACAATTTCATTCTCCTGACTTTCACTTGCTAGAGCAGAACCGAATTTCACTTTCAGCAACTCTGCTTGTTTCCGGATGATGGCACAACCTTCCTTTACATCTTCAGTGATAACGTTCCCTCCAAAAGGAATGACAGCAGTATGGCGAATGATGTTTTCCTGGAAAATCGCAACATCGGTTGTTCCACCACCGATGTCGACGAGAACAACTCCAGCTTCTTTTTCTTCTTCATTCAAAACAGCTTCTGAAGAAGCTAAGGGTTCAAGTGTGAGCCCCATGAGCTCTAATTGAGCACGCTCAACACAACGCGTAATGTTGTTGATGGCTGCTACTTGTGCAGTGATGATGTGGAAATTACCCTCGAGGCGCAATCCCGACATTCCAACCGGGTCGAGCACTCCACGTTCATTGTCGACCGAGAAATCCTGGGGAAGGACATCAATGATTTCTTCACCTGGAAGCATGACGAGCTTATACATGTCCTGCTTTAAATCTTCAATGTCTTTCTCACTGATTTCGTCTTCCAAACTTTTTCTCATCAATACACCTCCGTGCTGAATGCTGCGGATGTGCTGCCCGGCGATGCCCACATTGGCTTCGCCAATTTCTACTTTCGACTGGTCTTGGGCTTTAGTAATTGCCGTCCGAATGGCATCGACCGTAGGTGTGATGTGCGTCACAACGCCACGAGTAACCCCAGCAGACGGAGCTTTACCCATACCGAGGATTTCAAGCTTTCCGTGCTCGTTCTTCCGCCCAACCATTGCCACGATTTTTGTGGTTCCAATGTCGAGTCCTACGACGATTTCACCCCCGATTTTTGCTTTTGTCATTTGGAGCAGATTACTTGATTTTCGTACTTGAGGTTAATTGTGCTGTATTCATTCCAGCCAGTCTTTGAAAAGCCTTCTTCGTATAGAATCCTGAGATTCTTGAATTTTTGTTCAAATCCAGTCGCTTTACCGAATTCAATTCTTTGCTTACCCACTTTGGGGATGAGGTAGAGGTTCTGATCTGAATTCACTTCGACCTGGGCAATTTGCGCTCTCCAAAAAGGATTGCTGTGGATGAAAGCACTTAATGCATACAAGGAATTCACAAAAGCTTTTTCCTCTTTCACATCCTCGGTTTCAACATTCAAGAGCTCGGCGTAATTTAGGTTTAGGTTACCGCTAAAGACTAGTACGCGAGCAGTGAACTTATTCGACAGGGGCATCAAACGTCCATCTTCGTCTAAGTAGAAACCTGTTCCATTTTTATTGTAGATGCGGGCAATCGGATTGCGTTCCTCTATATCGACCATCAATGCACAATCGATGGTAGTGTATACCTGAGCATTGAGAACAGAAGGTTTCAACCTTAGCTCTCGCTCTATGAGCTTCAAGTCGATTTCGGCCAAGGGCTGCCCCTCCAGATGGTAGCCCAATTTGCTGATTAGGCTCTTAACATCGTCTTCATCAACAAAGTGATTGTTGTTCTTGTGATCGATTTTCACTACAGGACCCTTGCAAATGTCCAACGAGGGATTCTCATTTACGAAGCCGTACAAGGCGATGGTTCCCAGTAGGAACGCAGACCAAAATGTGATATTTAATACCTTGTTAATCAAGTTCTTGCAAGCAATTTGTTATAGGTTCAACCCATTCCGAAACATCGCCAGCTCCCATGCTCACGAGCAATTCTGGCTGGGCAGATTTCAGGTATTCTAAAAATTCATCTTTATCGACCAGCTTTTTTTGACTTGCTGAGACTTTTTCAAGAATCAATTGTGAACTGATTCCCTCCAATGGAGCTTCGCGCGCGGGGTAGATGTCTGTGATAAAAACTGCGTCTGCTTCAGAAAGGGCCTTACCAAATTCAGTGGCAAAATCACGTGTTCTAGAATAGAGGTGAGGTTGAAAGAGTACCTCCATCTTACGGTTTGGGTACAATTCGCGAATCGAACGAAGACTCGTTTCAATTTCTGTTGGATGATGCGCGTAATCGTCGATGTAGACACAAGAATCTGTGGCTAGTTGTAGATCGAAACGACGTTCAATGCCTTTAAAGCTTCCGAGTGCTTCACGAATCTCATTTCCTGAAACACCCGCAAGAAGTGCCATTGCGCACGCACCTACTGCATTTTCTAAATTATGCCGGCCAGGATACGAAAGCTTCAAGTGCTCAATTTTACCTTCTGGATGTTTTAGGTCGAAGACAAATTCCCCATCAGTAAGTGCAATGTTCTCCGCAGAAAAATCAGCGTCTTCAAGGCCATAGCTGAAGTGTTTGCTTTCAGTCAAAAGCTGTGGGTCGATTTTCTCGTTGAGAAGCAGATGACCTCCGGGTCTGAGTCTTTGAGTGAGAACGCTAAATCCTTTCTGAATTTCTTCAGAGCTGCCATAGATGTCCAGGTGGTCGGCATCGATGGAGGAGATCAAAAGAAAGTTAGGTTCCAGTTGAAGGAAGGAGCGGTCGTATTCATCAGCTTCTAGAACATAATGTTTGCTGCTCGAGAAATGTACATTGCTCTTGAAATTTTTCGAGATTCCTCCGAGAAAGGCCTGGCAGTCGAAGCTCGATTGAGCCATCAAGTGAGCAAGTATGCATGAGATGCTTGTTTTTCCGTGAGTGCCAGCAACAGCCATGGAAATTCCTTTGTTGCTGATGTGTCCCAATTCCTTTGCCCTCTTCGACATGGGTGTTGAGCTCTTCTCTAGAATTTGAAACTCACCCAAGTTGGCGGGAATGGCTGGTGTGTACACAACGCGGTCGAGGTCTTGGGGGAGGTCAGCGGAGCGATCTTCATAGTGAATGTGCATGCCTTCATCTTCTAGACTTTTGCAAAGGGACGAACGGTATCTGTCGTAACCAGAAACTTTATTTCCAATGTGCAGATGGTAGCGTGCTAGGGCACTCATTCCAATTCCGCCAATACCGAGAAAGTAGATGTGCTCTTTCATGATTGGCTGAGCCCGATGATTTCATTTGCGATGCGCTCATCCGAATCTTTTTGAGCCATAAGAGCAATGGCATTTTTTAAAGAAGTCTGTGCGTCCCGGTCGTACAGGACGGTTTCCAGCTCTGTCCATAAATTCTCTCGTATGTCCACGTCTTTAATCAAGCGGGCGGCACCCCGACTTACCAATGCCATGGCGTTTTTCGTTTGATGATCTTCAGCTACATTCGGTGAAGGGACTAAGAAGGTTGGCTTATCGATGTGGCACAATTCCGACACGGCCATCGCCCCTGCACGCGAGACGATGAAGTCTGCGGCTGCATAAGCCAAATCCATTTGTTTGATGAACACATGAAGTTTGATGGCTTCGCTGGGTGTAATTTGCTTGGAGAGCTTGTCAGCGCTTTCGATGTACGCCTTGCCGTGTTGCCAGAGAATTTGATATCCGGCAGAAAGCATTTCCTGATAATGTTTTTTAACCGCTTCATTGATGGAGAGCGCACCCAAACTTCCCCCAACGAAGAGGATGGTCTTCTTATTCGGATTCAGGCCAAAGTGCTTAATTCCCACTTCTCGTTTCCCTTCAATTTCAATCACTTCTGTCCGAATGGGGTTTCCGGTCATAACAATCTTCTCTTTCGGGAACCAGCGATCCAAGCCTTCATAGGCGACGCAGATGCGATTCACACTGTTGGCTAAGATTCGGTTGGTGATGCCGGGAAATGAGTTTTGTTCTTGAATGAGGGTTGGAACGCCCATTCTTGATGCTGCAAATAGGAGTGGTCCGCTTGCATATCCACCAACGCCGATGCAAACATCGGGTTTGAATTTGCGGATGATTTTTCCTGATTTGAGAAGACTAGAGATGACCTTAAATGGAAAACTCAAATTTCTGCGATCAAGCTTTCGTTGAAGGCCACTGATCCACAGTCCATCAATGGAGTATCCTGCTTCAGGAACCTTTTCCATTTCCATCCGCCCTTTGGCGCCAACAAAATGAATTACCGTATTGGGATCTCTCTTTTTTAATGCGTTTGCTATGGCAATTGCAGGGAAAATATGTCCTCCAGTTCCTCCTCCACTTATAATCACTCTAAGTGCTTTCATGAGGCGGGCTCCATCATTACATTCTTTCCGATTTTACTATCCTCGTCGGCTGGTTCTTCTTTAAGGTGAGCACTTACACTCAGCACGATGCCTAGGCCAATACAAGTGAACCAGGTGGAGGTTCCACCCATACTCACGAGCGGCAGTGGCTGCCCGGTAACTGGAAATAGGTTTACCGCAACGGCCATGTTTACCAAGGCCTGAAATACGAGCATGAAGGTTATTCCGAGAACCAGGTAGGCTCCAAAGGTCTGTTTGCATTGTTTTACAATGCGCAACACTCGAATGAATAAGAGCATGTACAGCGCTAGGATAAGGATTCCTCCGAGCATTCCATATTCTTCCACAACGATGGCGAAGATGAAATCTGAGTAGGGGTGGGGTAAGAAGTTTCGTTGGATGCTTTTCCCCGGTGCCAAACGGGCAATGCCGCCATTCGCGATGGCAATTTTAGATTGCTCGACCTGGTAATTTCCGTCTTTATTCGGTTCGTTGAAATTTTCGATTCGAGAAATCCAAGTACCCATTCTTGGAAAGAGTTGGGGGGCACTTTTGGCGACAAAAAACGAGAGCATGATCATTAAGAGAACTCCGCCTACTACCGCGCCTAGGTGTTTTATTCGAACCCCGCCAAGAAACATGAGAATGAAGCTTGAACCGAAAAGCAAAGCTGCGGTCGAGAAGTTCGCAGGAAAGATGAGCGCGCAAACCACAAACACAGGAATGAGAATGGGCAACACGCCTTGATTGAAGTCGTGGATTACATCCTGCTTCACGGTAAGCATGCGCGCCACGTATGTAATCAACGCAAGCTTAGCAAGGTCAGAAGTCTGAAAGGTTTGGTTGATGACAGGAATTTCCAACCATCTGCTGGCATCGTTGATGTTTGAACCCATCACTAAAGTGATCAACAACAAAGGGATTGATATGTAGAGCATCAACTGAGAGATGCGCGAGAAATATGAATACCGCAGACGGTGAATTAGGAACATAATGCCCAATCCAGCCAACAAGAAAAAACCATGACGAACGAGGTAGAAAACAGTGTTTCCACCATGATATTTATAGGCCAATGTCGAAATCGAGCTGTACACCAACAGCAAGGAAGCGATGCAGAGGAAGAAAGCGATGAGCCAAATGGCTCGATCCCCTTTGAAATATTGGTCTATAAAACTGTGCATGCTCTACAGGTGACGAACCCAGTATTTGAATTGATTTCCTCTGTCTTCGTAATTGTCGAAGAGATCGAAGCTTGCACAAGCAGGTGACAAAAGCACGGCGTCTCCCTTGTCGGCCATGTTGTAGGCATCTCGAACTGCTTCTTCCATGCTGAGCACTTCAGTCATTGGGATGCCGAGCTCAGCAAAACTGGCTTTCAGTTTTTCGTTTTCAGTTCCAATTAGAACGATGCCTTTTACCTTTTCTTCAATCAGTGGAATTAAGCTAGAGTAGTCGTTTCCTTTATCTACGCCACCTGCAATCCAAACAGAAGGTCGGTCCATTGATTCCAGGGCCCACCAGCTTGAATTTACGTTGGTTGCTTTTGAGTCGTTGATGTACTTCACTCCGCACACGCTTACTACGTGTTCCAATCTGTGTTCGATGTTTTGGAAGTCCATCAGACTATCTCGGATTACTTCTTTACGAAGGTCTAAGATGCGACCTGCCACACCCGCAGCCATGCTGTTGTAGATGTTGTGTCGTCCTTGCAATGCTAGTTTTTGTATTGACATTCTCAGTTTGTTGTTTAGGTTCAATAATTCGGTTTCGCTTTCTTCTTCTATTTCTATCCAAGCCGCGGAATCCGCGGTTTTTTTTGAGCCGTAGGAAAGGGTTCTGGCTTTTACTCGACCGGAGTCGACAAATGCATTCAGAAGCTCATCTTCATTCCAATAGATGAAGACATCCTCAGGGCTTTGATTTTTTGTGATTCGAAACTTGGCTTCGGCGTAATTCTCGAGCTTGTAGTCATATCGATCGAGATGATCGGGACTGATGTTCAGTAGGATTGCAATCATGGGTTTGAAATCCACGATGTCGTCCAATTGAAAGCTGCTCAGTTCTGCCACCAGGTATTCGGGTTCCCGTTCGCTGAGCAACCAGCAGATGCTCTTGCCGATGTTTCCCACCATAGCTACATCCAAGCCTGCTTTTTCAAGCAAATGGTAGACTAAGCCTGTTGTGGTTGTTTTTCCATTGCTTCCCGTAATCCCAATGAATTTGGAATCGCAGTGTCGGTAGGCAAATTCCACTTCAGAAATCAACTCAATGCCAGCAGCTCTAACGTCCAATACAACTTGTGCGCTGTTTGGAATGCCAGGGCTTTTTACAACCACTGAACTCGATTTCCATGACTCGCTGTGAGCCTGTTCTTCGAATCTTATTTCATGATGTATAAGAACGTCTCTGTACTCTTTCTTCAAGCTTCCGCCGTCGGAGAGAAAAACTTCGTATCCCTTCTTCTGGGCCAATAAAGCAGCGCCTACGCCGCTTTCTCCACCACCTAGAATCCAGACCTTCTCCATCTACCGAATCTTCAATGTGACGATCGATAAAATGGCAAGCATGACACCCACAATCCAAAAGCGACTGACAATCTTAGATTCGTGGATACCTAGTTTTTGGTAATGGTGGTGGAGAGGGGCCATGAGAAAAACTCGTTTGCCTTCTCCAAAGCGTTTTTTGGTGTACTTGAAATAGCCTACCTGAAGCATTACAGATAGATTTTCGACCAAGAAGATTCCGCAGAACACGGGAATCAAAAGTTCTTTACGGATGGCAACAGCCAATACGGCTATGATGCCCCCAATAGCAAGGCTGCCAGTATCGCCCATGAATACAGATGCGGGGTAAGAGTTGTACCAGAGAAAGCCTACGCAGGCTCCGATGAAAGCACCCATGAAGATCACCAGTTCCTCTGCATTCGGGATGTACATGATGTTGAGGTAATCCGCGAAAATGAAGTTGGAAGAGAGGTAGGCAAATACGGCTAAGGTGACTCCTATGATGGCGGAGCTGCCACCAGCTAGTCCATCGAGACCATCGGTCATGTTCGCGCCATTTGATACGGCGGTTATGATGAGAATGACGATTGGAATGAAGATGATCCAAACCCAGCTCATGTAGTTATCTCCCATCCAAGCGAGCAACCATCCATAATCAAACTCATTGTCTTTAACGAATGGAATGGTGGTCTTGGAAGACTTGGCCTCTTTCCATTGGTAGATGTTTCCATTTTCGTCGATGCGAAGGTCATCTGCGGCAATAAGACCATTGGTTTCAACCTTTTCCTTAATGACAACATCTGGATGAAAGCTTAGAATGAGAGCTATGATGAGCCCCAAGATGACTTGTCCAACCACCTTGAATTTTCCAGCCAATCCTTCTTTATTCTTTCTGAAAACCTTGATGTAATCATCGATGAATCCAATGGCTCCGAATCCAACCGTGGCAATCAGCATTATGATGACGTAGATGTTGTCGAGCTTGCAGACGAGCAAGGTTGGAATCAAGATGGCTGCAATGATGATGAGCCCACCCATGGTAGGTGTTCCTTGTTTGGCCATCTGTCCATCGAGGCCTAAGTCTCGAATGGTTTCACCTACTTGTTGTTTGCGTAAAAGGCGAATGATTCGGCCGCCAAACATCCAAGCAATGATGAGTGAGATTAAAGTAGCGAGCGCGGCTCTAAAGGAAACGTAGCCGAACAATCCAGCTCCTGGGAAATCGATTTCGTTGAGGTATTGAAAGAGGTAGTACAGCATCAGTCTTTTTGCAGATTAAGTGCGTTAGACAATTCTTCTAAGTCGTCGAAATGATGGCGAACGCCATTGATTTCTTGGTAATTCTCATGCCCCTTTCCAGCTACGAGAATGATGTCGTCGGGCTGAGCTAAACTGCTTGCGGTGCGAATGGCTTCCTTGCGATTGGTGATGGCCAACACTTTTCGCTCGTCGCCTTTGTCGATGCCCTTGCGCATCTCTTGAATGATGGCCTCAGGATCTTCTGTTCTTGGATTATCGGAGGTAAGGATGACCCTATCGCTGAACATGCAAGCGATTTTGGCCATTTCTGATCTCTTCGTACGATCGCGATCGCCACCTGCTCCAACCACGGTAATGACTTGTTCATTTCCGGTGCGCAGGTTTTGGATTGTACTCAATACATTCTTAAGTGCATCTGGCGTATGGGCGTAATCAACAATGCCAATTACAGCTCCAGTGCTTTGGATGTATTGGAATCGACCCTCGACCGAATCTAAGGTGCTGAGCGTTGTGAGAACTTCAAATGGATCGCTTCCCAAAAGTGTAGCTGCGCCATATACCGCGAGCAGGTTGCTTGCGTTGAAATCACCAACAAGCTTCGACCAAACCTCTTTGCCTTCGATGGTCATCTGAAGACCGGAGAAATGGTTTTCTATGATTCTGCCCTTGATGTCGGCCATGCTCTTGAGGCCAAAGGTTTTAATCGTGCCAGGGCAGTTTTGGCCCATGATTTCCCAATGAAAATCGTCGGCATTTAGAAGTGCATAACCATCTTCTGGAAGTTGGTCGAAAAGCATTTTCTTGGCCTTGATGTATGCATCGAAATTCTTATGATAGTCGAGGTGGTCGTGTGTGATGTTGGTGAATACAGCAACGTCAAATTCGAGCCCTGCCGTTCGGTGTTGCGCTAAGGCATGGGAACTCACCTCCATGAAAGCATAAGCGCATCCTTCGTCGACCATTCTTCTTAAGAGTGCGTTGAGCTGCACCGGATCTGGGGTGGTATGGGTCGCGTCGATTGTTTGCTTGTGAATTCGATTCACAACCGTAGAAAGCAATCCACATTTGTGTCCCATGCTCTGGTACATGCGGAAAAGAAGTGTAGCTATGGTTGTTTTGCCGTTGGTTCCGGTAATGCCGACCAGTTTAATTTGCTTGCTCGGCTGGTCGTAAAAATGACAGGCCATTTGAGCTAGGGCAACTCTTCCATCATTGACCTTTACGTAGGTGATTCCTTCATGCAGACTGTCAGGAAATTCCTCACATACAACAGCTACTGCTCCTAGTTCGATGGCTTTTTCTATATAGTCATGGCCATCAGATGCTGTTCCACGAACAGCGACAAAAACAGTGTATTCCTCAACTTTTCGCGAGTCAAAATGGATGGAATCGCAAGCCACATTTGTAGATCCTTGGACTTCTTGAATCCCAGCTTTATAGAGTATGTCTTTTAATACTTTCACGACAGTTCGATGCGTATGTGCTGACCTTGATTGAATTTTTGTCCGGCTTTAAGCGATTGCTTTTTTACCATTCCACTTCCTTGAATTTCTACCTGCAAGCCGTGGTTTTCCAGAATGAAGAGAGCGTCTTGGATGTTCATACCCTGTACGTTGGGAACCATTCCTGGAAGCACTTTTTGTCGATAGACTTCAACTTCTTCTGCCTGTGTGATGGTTCTAGCCCATGTTCCGTCGGCCGATCGAAGGACGTATGGGATGTTTAGAGAGTTGAATACTGTTTCAAGATCCTTGGTATAGCTGTTTTTGGATACTGGAATCTTGATGCGACCCGCTATGTCAACCGATTGAATTTCGTCGTGGATGTCGATGCTGGTAGCGTAGACCTTATCCGCGATTTCTTTAAAAATTGGACCTGCCACAAGGTTTCCGTAGTACACGTTTCTTGAGGGAGCGTTTACAACGACTATGCATGAATATTTTGGTTTCTCCGCCGGGAAGTATCCGACGAAGGAGGCCTGATAGCTCACTTTCGACTTGTATTTATAGCCGTATTTGTCGTTCGCGATTTGAGCCGTTCCTGTTTTTCCTGCAATTTTGAAATGCGCATTTTTTAGGTTTCTAGCTGTTCCATTTTCCACCACGCCCTCCAGCATTGCTTTGAGTTTCGTTAAAGTGCGATCGCTGCAGATTTTTTCATTCAGAACACTAGGCTCGAATTCTTTTTGAACCTTCCCCATTCGCCCTACTTCACGAACGAAGCGTGGCTTCACCATACGTCCGTTGTTGCCTACAGCGTTGTACAGCGTTAGGATTTGAAGAGGTGTCATAGCAACCTCATAGCCGTGCGACATCCAGGGCAATGTGATACCAGACCAAGATTTTGATGAGGTAGATTTAATCTGCGGACTTCCTTCACCGTAAATCTCTAGACCCAGTGGAGTGTTGAGTCCAATCTTGTAAAGGTGATCGATGAAGGCTTGTGGGTTTTTGCCGTAATTCTCGTTGATGATTTTGGCAACAGCAATGTTTGAGGAGACTTCAAAAGCACGCTGAACACTGATCTTACCAAATCCGCCTTCATGCGAATCGTACATGTAGGTGTCGTAGAATTTGAATTTCCCGCGTTCTGTGTCTATGCTGTCGGTTAGGTCGATGTAGCCGTCTTCAATGGCAGCCATATAAGAGGCAAGTTTGAATGTGCTGCCAGGTTCAGTGCTTTCTCCTACTGCGTAGTTGTAGATTTCGTAATACTCGCCTCTTTTGGTGCGAGATAAGTTTGCGATTGCTTTTACCTCACCTGTTTCAACCTCCATGAGAACAACACAGCCGTGGTCAGCTTGGTGCATGGAAAGTTGACGTTCTAGGGCTTTCTCGGCAACATCTTGAATGTTGATGTCGAGAGTGGTGTATAGGTCAGCTCCATCGATGGGCTCAATTTCGTTTTCGTCGTTGAGCGGCATCCATACTCCTCCTGCGATTTTCTGCATGAGTCTTTTTCCGGAAACTCCGCTGAGTTCCTTGTTGTAGGCACCTTCGAGCCCGACGGGCTTAATTCCCTCGCGGGTATAGCCAATCGTTCTTGCGGCGAGTACCTTGAAAGGCTTTTCACGTTTGTTTTGCTGGAGGTAGATCAAGCCACCTTTATAGCGTCCACGCTTGAATATCGGGAATTGACGTAGAGCCTTTAGCTCGTTGTAGCGAACCTTGCGCTGAATAAGGTGGTATCGATCTCCACGTTCACGAGCTTCGGTCAAGCGAATTTTCCATTCAAATGGAGTTCGGTCTTTAAAAAGTCCACTTAAGCTCTCAGCTAGAGAATCTACGTTGGCTTCGAAAATCTCGTCGGTAAGTGCTTCTGTTTTTAAGTCCATCCGAACCTCATAAATAGGAACCGAGGTGGCGAGTAAGCTTCCGTCGTCAGCGTAGATGTTGCCACGAACTGCGTCGATGTTTTTGTAGGCGGCAGATTGACTTTTCGCTTTTTCTTTCCATTTAGTTCCTTCAAGAACTTGGATTTGGAAAATTTTGAAGACAATAGCGCAGGCAAACAAGGCTAGCAATCCGAAGATGGCCATGCTACGTTTGAATATGGGGTTGCTCTGCTTCATCAGTCTTCGATCACAATTTTCTTGGGTGGGTCGAAACTTTCGCTCAAGCCAAGCTCACGTTCGTTGATGAGGTCGACCACCTGCGACTGCTTGCTTTCATACATCAAGTCTGACTTGCTAGTGATGTACTCCGAACGCAATTCTTTGATTTCGCTGTTTGTGGTGTTGATGGCGCGAACGGCGCTTTCAGCGAGAAATCCGTTGGTTATATACACCAGCCCTAGGAAGGTCATATAGATTAAGAAGGGAAGGGCTTGAACTACGCGTTCACGGGTCAATACATTTCCATTCACCAATTGAATGAATGGGCGGAAGAGTTTAAAGCTTTGTTTTTCTTCGCTCATAATTTTTCCGCAATTCTCATTTTAGCACTGCGCGCTCGCGGATTTCGATCGCATTCTTCCTGTGTTGGCACAACCACTTTCCGGGTAATCACCTTCCATGGAGTTTCTGCACGTCCGAAGTGATCTTTTTGAAGCTGGCCGTCAAATCGTCCGCTTCTCATGAAATTCTTTACAAGTCGATCTTCTAATGAGTGGTAGGAAATGACAACAAGTCGTCCTCCTTTTTCCAGAACATCAAGACTTTGATTCAGGAAATGGCGTATTGCTCCTAGCTCGTCGTTGACCTCTATGCGTAAGGCTTGAAATACCTTGGCCATCTCCTTATTGAATATTTTGGGATTGCTGATGCGCTCCACTAGGGTAACTAAGTCAGCTGTTTGCAAGAATGGCTTTACCTCCCTGCGCTCGATTATGAGATGCGCCAGTTTGCGAGCTGTTCTCAATTCTCCAAATTCTCTAAAGATGTCGGTGAGTTTGTTTAAAGAGTAGGTGTTGAGGATTTGCTTTGCATCCAATGGGCTCTGCTGGTTCATTCTCATGTCCAATTCCGATTCAAAACGAAATGAGAAACCTCGTTCGGCCACGTCAAACTGATGTGATGAAACCCCGAAGTCTGCAAGAATTCCTTGTACAGGCAGAGCGCCGATCAGCCTAAGATTGTTTTTAAGGAATCGGAAGTTTTGATTTAGTAGCTCCACCTCTTTCAGCTGTTTATTGTCGTGAGCGTCCTGATCCTGATCAAAAGCAATGAGTCGGATGTTTGGGGAGCGTCGAATGATTTCGCTGGAGTGCCCTCCTCCGCCGTAAGTTGCGTCCACATAGGTGCCGACCTTTTGAAGGTTGAGCGCGTCAACAGATTCTTGGAGTAGTACGGGCTCATGATATTCACTCATCTTGCGGTGGCACATCGCCCATTACTTCTTCGGAAAGAGCTCCAAAGTCGACCTCGTCGTCTAACATTTTCGCATAAGTATCCTTGTCCCACAATTCGATTCTTTCTCCGTTTCCACAGACTTTGACTTCTTTTTTCAACTCAGCATAGCCCATCAAGGCTTTTGGAAGCAGAATTCTTCCACTCGCATCTAGACTAACTGGAGTTGCGCCATTATTGAATCTCCGAATGAAGAGGGCGTTCTTTTTTACGAAGCGATTTAGCTTGCTCAGCTGCCCACTTACCTTCTCCCATTCCTCGTTCGGATAGAGCACAAGGCACTTTTCGAAGATGTCGCGATTTACCACGAAGCCCTTATGGAAGTGCTCCTCTAGCTGGCGTTTTATGCCAGATGGCATCGCTAGGCGCCCCTTGGAGTCTAGCTTGCAGTCGTATTCACCGAGTAAATTGATCATCGCCATAGGAATGGGTAAAAGTAAAAAGTTTATCCCACTTTCCCCCATTATACTCCACTTTTTCCCACTTTGTGGAAAACTTTTGAGCTCTGTGAATGAGATGTTTAGGCTTGAGTTGTTCGAAAAAGGCGAAAAGAAGCCCTGTTCACATGTTTGTGTTGATACAGGTGAGAGGAAGCGTTACGGGCTAACTCAGGATTACTATTTTTGATTTCGAATCAGTGACGATGCAAGGGGAAATCATTCAGGAGGGGAAATTCAGATACGTACAGAAGGGAGAAGGCCCAGTACTGCTTATGCTGCACGGCTTATTTGGTGCGCTAAGCAACTTTAAGGATGTCTTCGACCACTTCTCGAAAAGCTACAAGGTCATCATCCCGATCTTGCCGATTTATGAATTGCCCGTTCTTGAAACGAACATCAAGAACATTGCATCCTACGTCAACGACTTTCTAAAATTTAAAGGGCACACCAAGGTCAACCTACTCGGCAATAGTCTTGGAGGGCACATTGCTCTCATCTATGCTTCTCGATTTACTGAACACGTGAACTCGATTATTTTAACTGGGAGTTCCGGCCTCTATGAGAGCGCCATGGGCGATACTTATCCTCGCCGCGGCAACTACGAATGGATTGAGGAAAAGGTGAAAGTGACTTTCTATGACCCTAAAATGGCGAGTAAAGAATTGGTGGATGAGTGCTACGATATTGTAAACGATAAGACTAAAGCCCTGCGAATTTTGGCCTTGGCGAAGTCGGCAATTCGTCACAATGTCGGTAAGGATTTATCGAGCCTTAAAATGCCTGTCTGTTTGATTTGGGGGAAAAGTGACACCATCACCCCACCGCAAGTTGCAGAAGAGTTTCACGAACTTTTACCCGATTCAGATTTGTTCTGGATTGATAAGTGCGGTCACGCAGCGATGATGGAACGCCCAGAAGAATTCAATGAAACTCTGCAGGCATGGTTGAAAAAAAGGGGAATATAGTTCGTCCAGAACTCGAAGTTCTCTCAGCCGACTTCCTAGCATCTTACCCTGATTTGGCTACTTGTCCAGATGGTGAAATGTGGGAAATAGCATTCATTGGTAGATCCAACGTCGGGAAGTCCTCCTTGATTAATATGATAACAGAGAGTAAGTCTCTGGCCAAAACTTCTCAGAACCCGGGAAAGACGAGGTCAATCAATATGTTTCGAATCAAAAGTCTGAAGTCAAAGACCGAAATGGTTTGGGATCTTGTTGACTTGCCTGGATTCGGTTACGCAAAATTTGCGCGAACCGAACGAGTGAAATGGCAGAAGCGCATTCGCGATTTCATCGAAAAGAGGCCAAATCTATTGTGCACCTTTTTTCTAATTGATGTGCGTCATTCGATGCAGGCCATCGATCGAGAGTGGCTTACATGGATCGGAGAGAAAGGATTGCCTTTTTTCATTGTCTTTACTAAGTCCGACAAGATTTCGCGTACAGCCTTGAAAGCTCAGCTTGCTAATTTACATGGCTCACTTGGTGAAATGTGGGAGCCATTACCTGAAACTTTTGTGACCAGCGCAGAGAAGAATAGGGGGAAGGAAGAAATACTTTCTCGTGTTTTCGGGCTTGTTGAGGATGCAAAAAAAATGACGCTCTAAGTAGGGCGCCATTTCAATTCAAAATTTCATAAATCTTATCTCAGAACGAAACGAATCGGAAGGTTGTACTGAACACGTACTGACTTCCCACGTTGTTTACCTGGCTTCCAAGCGGGCATCGATTGAACAACACGAACGGCTTCCTCGTCACATCCTCCACCAATTCCTCGCAATACACGGGTTCCTGATACTTTTCCGTCTTCCTTCACAACGAAGGTTACGAATACAGTTCCGGTAATACCAGCATCCTTCGCCATGGGTGGGTATTTTATATTCTCGCCTAGGTATCTAAAAAGTTCACCTTCTCCACCAGGGAAAGTAGGCATGTCTTCAACGATGGTGAAAATCTCGGGTTCTTCATTCTCCTCTTCCTCCATGATCATGGGCTCGATTTCCATGTCTTCGTCCATGTCGGTGGATTCGATTTCCAACTCCTCTTCGAGTTCCTCGTCATCCTCAACAATCTCAATGATGGTTGTTTGCGGTGGCGGCGGAGGTGGTGGGGGTGGTGGTTCCTGTTGAGTAATTGGAATCATTTCTTCCTCTTCCAATTCAACACTCAATTTCCCGAGCTCACCTGGTCCACTTTCAAATTGAGACCACTCGAAAGCTATGAGAATAAGTCCCAAAGCGCTGAGCATTCCAATGGCAAAAAGGAATCCTTTTTTCTTGTCGGGGTCTACTTCTGGGTTTTTTTTGACTTCCATAGTGATTGATTCTTGTGCGAATTCTTATCCAACAATCTCGCCATAAGCTGTGGCGGATAATAGGCCATCAGCACTTGAGCCATCCATTTTTACTTTAATCATCCAACCATCACCGTAAGGATCGGAATTAACAACTTCTGGTGAATCAGCCAATTTAGAATTGAACTCAATGATTTCACCCGTGACAGGCATGAACAAATCCGAAACTGTTTTTACAGCTTCGATGGTACCGAACACTTCTTCAGTTTCCAAGCTTTCACCTTCAGTTTCTATTTCGACGTATACAATGTCTCCTAGCTCACCTTGAGCAAAGTCTGTAATGCCTATGGTTGCTACATCTCCTTCGATGCGAATCCATTCATGTTCTTTGGTGTACTTAAGGTCCTCAGGTATGTTCATCTGCTCTGCTTTGTTACAAATATAGATTCTTTCTTTTCCGAAACAAGTGCCAATTGTTCAGACGAATTTATTCTTCTTCTGCTACGATTTCTGTGATTTCGGGCATCATTTGTTTGAAGATGTTTTCGATCCCGCTTTTGAGTGTTAAAGTAGAGCTTGGGCAACCGGAACAAGCACCTTTTAGTGTTACGGTAAGTTTCCCTTCCTCAAAGCTTTTGAAATCGATTGCCCCTCCATCGCCTGCAACAGCAGGACGAACGTAATCGTCCAAGATGCTCACGATGCGCTCTTCAACAGGGCCCTCTGGCTTCACCAGTTCTTTTGCCTCCACGATTTTTTTTGGCAATTCAACGGTCTTATCTTCAACCGGGTGTCCAGCGGTAAGGTAGTTTGCAATGTATTCTCTCAATTCCAAATGGACATCACTCCACTCAACATGTTCTGTTTTGCTCAGAGCAATAAAATTATCACTCAAGAATACCTTGGTGATGAATGGAAAGCTAAAGAGTCTGGCCGCAATTGGGTATTTCGACACATCGTCTTGAGCATGAAGCTCAACGCGCGAACCGGGTTCGATGAGCATACGATTTGCAACGAATTTCATCGTCGTTGGGTTTGGAGTGCTCTCCGCGTAGATTGAATATGATTCTTTAGTCATTCCTATTGATCAATTGTTTGACTGTTTTCACTAAGTCGGTGTACCTTTGCAAAGCAAATGAAAAAAGCGCTTCAGACTTTTTCGGTTTATTTCCTGTCAGCACTGCTAGTTTTCTCAAGCAGCGCATGGAACTTAACAGTGCTTCAGTGTCAGTTTAGTGGCCTGAGTCATTTCCACATTGGGCAAGAATCAGACTGCTGCGAAGAGCATGATGAGTCTCAAGAGGAAACTCATTTTGATGCCAGTTGTTGCGATGTGAATTCTGTGCAGTTTGGATTTGAATTGCTCCAGAATAAGCAATACGACTCAGCTCTGCTCTTTCCTTTAAGTGAAGGTTTTGCTGCGATCGTTGAAGACAGACTCATTCAAGATGAGTGGATTTCAGAGCCTTCAAATTCACCGCCCCCCTCCGAACATCTTCATGAATTGTACGGTGTCTATTTGATTTGATATCGATTGGAAGAAGCTCATTCTTTTCAATTAAATCAATCAATTCAGTGCATCAATCATGAAATACACGTCAGCCATTTTTTTTCTATTTCTCAATTTACATCTTGTATCTCAAGAGGTACATGGCGAACATGTGATGGGAAGTGTGATGGGTTTCGACGGGGTACGAGACGTTCCATTAGTGGGCGCCAACGTTTCTTGGTTAGGCACATCAAAAGGAACCACTGCCGACCTCGATGGAAAATTTCATTTGGATTTCCCCTCTAAACTGCCAGCCACGCTGATCGTATCCTTTGTTGGATATGAGAGTTATTCGAAGGTGTTCGAAAAGGCTGAAATGCAAATGCTGAAGGTGAAGCTTGAGCCAGGAAAAACCTTGAGTACTGTGGAAATTCGAGAGCGTTTGGAAGCTTCAAGACTCTCCTTTTCCAGCGATTTCCATCAAGAAAATTTATCCAAGAAAGAACTTCAAAAAGCAGCTTGTTGCAACTTATCAGAAAGCTTTGAAACAAATGCCTCAATAGACGTTCAAACTGCCGATGCCATAAGTGGAGTAAAACGGATTCAGATGTTGGGCTTAGATGGTATTTACACACAAATGCAGTTTGAAGGCATTCCATGGATTCGCGGACTTTCTGGAAATACGGGACTGTCATTCATTCCTGGAACTTGGGTAGAGGGAATTCAAGTATCCAAAGGCTCTGGTTCTGTAACCATGGGATATGAGAGCATCACGGGTCAAATCAACATCGAAACATTCAAACCAGATGGCCCAGAAGAGAATGTGCACCTGAATTTGTATGGTTCGGCAATGGGACGACTTGAAGCTAACTTGCGCTTAAAGTCGAAAGTGAGCGATAAATGGAGCACCATTTTGATGGTTCACTCGGATGCTGTGGAGCAAAAGAATGATTTTAATTCAGATGGATTTTTAGACATGCCATTGCGAAGAGACATTCACGTCTTTAACCGATGGAAATATGCCAGTGAGCGCTGGCGATTGCAATTTGGTTTGGCTGGTTTAAGTGAAACCCAAACGGGCGGTCAATTGGACTTCAAGCGTTCTGACACAAGAAGTGTCAATTACGGGTATGGCTCAGACGTTCAATTGCTGGATGGCTTTGCTAAAGGGGGTTACCTCTATCCAAATGAACCGTACAGGAGTGTTGCTTTCCTGGCGAAGTATCGTCACATGAATCAAAAGTCTTTCTATGGACTGAATAATTACAATGGGATTGAAGATTATGCATTTCTCAAGGGAATCTATCAAGGAATATTCAGGACAACCATTCATACTTATCGCCTCGGATTCAGCATGGTTTGGAATCGATTTAACGAAGACTTCCGCGGTCAGTATTTCTCTAGGGAAGAGTATGTTCCTGGAACCTTCTTCGAATACAGCTATAAGCCATCTGAAAAACTCACTTGGGTCAGTGGCTTGAGAGTCGATGTTCACAACCTCTTTGGAATTCAGCCCAGCCCAAGAACACACGTTAAGTATTCGCCGAATGAGAAAACTACTTTTCGACTCTCGGCAGGCCGAGGATTCCGAGCGCCGAATGCACTTATGGAAAACTCTGGTTTTCTGGTCAGCTCACGTCGGGTTTTCCGGACAGCCAGTTTACAAGCTGAAAGCGGTTGGAATTCAGGAATTGTCGCAAGCAGAAAATTCGACGTCTTCGGTCGAGAAAGCAGCCTCAGCTTCGATTACTTCCACACGGAATTCGAAAACCAACTTGTAACTGATGTGGAAACGCCAGGAGAACTTTATCTGTACAACCTAAATGGAAGATCGTTTAGTGATGCGGTGCAACTTGAGTGGCAGTTGGAGCCTTTCCCTCGCTTTAGAGCCAAGTTGGCGGGTAAGTACTACCAGGTGAGAACCAACTATAGAGGGCAGATGCGCGATCGGCCACTCATCCCAAAAATTCGTGGTCTAGCTAATTTCGAATACGAGTTTGTTAAAGACAAGTGGATTTTGGACGCAACTCTGAATTACATTGGCGTTTCACGTTTGCCATCTACTGCGGGTAATCTTGCAGAAAACGAACGTTTTGATCGCTCTTTGGATTACGTTTTACTTAACAGTCAAATACGCCGGAATGGCAACAACATCGATGTGTATTTGGGGGCTGAGAATTTATTGAATTACAAACAGAAAAACGCCATCGTTTCGGCTGATCAAGCTTTTAGTCCTGAGTTTGATGCTTCCATGATTTGGGCACCTGTAAACGGGCGAGTTTTATATTTGGGACTTGATATTAAATTTTAGATGAAAATACTAAGCATACTATTGATCTTCTGGCTCGGAATGGGTGACGGAGGAAAGGACATTCAGAAAGCAGAAATCAAAACATCTGCAGTTTGTGACCATTGTAAAGAGCGCTTGGATAAAGCCCTGAAAGATGTAGAAGGTTTAAAATACGCCTACCTCGACATGAAGACCTTCAACTTGAAGGTTAAGTACGACGCTGAGATCATTACACTTGATGAGATTCGGACTATGGTCAGCAACATAGGTTACGATGCAGATGAGGTTCCTGCGAACCCAGCATCTTACGATAAGCTTGACGGGTGTTGTAAGAAAGGAGCTCACTGATGGCCCTCGTAAAGGCCTTGCGGGGCAACGAACCGAGCTTTGGGGAAGATTGCTATTTGGCCGAAAACGCTACGATTGTAGGAGATGTAACCTGTGGAGATGGATGCAGTTTCTGGTTTAATTCAGTAGTTCGTGGAGATGTTAATTCCATTCGCTTTGGGAATAAGGTTAATGTGCAAGACGGTGCCATAGTGCACTGCACATACCAAAAAGCAGCCACTAGCATTGGAAACAATGTAAGTATTGGGCACAATGCTATTGTTCATGGCTGCACACTGGAAGACAATGTTCTGGTTGGCATGGGAGCCGTCGTTATGGATGGTGTTCACGTTGGAGCCAACAGTTTAATTGCGGCGGGAAGTGTAGTTCTAGAAAACACGAAGATTGAATCTGGCTCCTTGTGGGCTGGGGTTCCGGCGAAAAAGGTACGTGATTTAAACCCAGAACTTCTTGAGGGCGAGGTGGAGCGCATCGCGAACAACTACGGGATGTACGCCTCATGGTATAAGGAATAAAAAAGCCCTTCATCCAATAAAGGAGAAGGGCTTAGATTTCTTTTCGTCAGTTGAGACTACATTTCTTCGTCAGACTCTTCAGAAGACTCTTCGCCTTCAGTATCATCGTCTCCTTCAGTAGCTTCGCCACCTTCAGTGCTTTCTTCAGCTTCACTAGCTTCAGCACCTTCGCTGGTTTCATCCATAGCTTCTGAAGTTTCGTCCATCATTTCAGTCACTGCTTCTTCAGTAGTAGCTGAAGTAGTCTCTTTCGAACTCTCTTCAGATCCGCCACCACAAGCTGTTAGAAGGAACATTCCTGCAATTACGGCAAATGTCATTAGCTTTTTCATCACTTTAATATTATCGGTTAAACAATTGAGTAGGTCCCAAATGTAGGTAATTCATTTTTGAGGAATGCTACAGAAATCTTGTGGAGAGTGCAGTATAGAACATAAGAAAAGCACAGTCAATTCTACTCAACCGTAACGGTCAAATCTTATGGGTTCTGAATTGTAACCCCTTTCTACTGTAGATACCCCAATATTTAGGACAGTAAGTTTAAATAATAAATTTACTGTTT